>Ga0210385_10000030_pt1 | contig 214667 bp, 186 predicted proteins | sample IncBWH26OmetaG_FD_160107 | JGI IMG/M metagenome (GOLD analysis project Ga0210385, IMG submission 160107) | Forest soil microbial communities from Barre Woods Harvard Forest LTER site, Petersham, Massachusetts, United States - Inc-BW-H-26-O ...
CGGCGCGGAGTTCGACGCGCTCTACCGCAAGCATCTGACGGGCGTGTATCTGGCGTTGGGGCAAGTGGCGCCGGAAGAGCTGGCGAAGCCGATCAAGCGAAAGCCGGAGCGGGCCTACCAGCTGTACCCGTCGACGTACTTGAAGGTGAAGGTCGACGGAGTCGATTCGAGCTATTTCGAGTGGCTGGGCGCGGGTGTGTATTCGCCGGAGCGGCGAGGCGGCTCCATGCACGGGCGGATATTTTTTCTGAAAGAGCTGCGCTACGGGTTCGAGGAGAATCGCTTCGTGCTGCGCGTGGATTGCTTCCCGGAAAGCCTTGCAGAGTTGGAGGACGCGGAATTCCGAATCGTGTTTGGAGCGAAAGAGGAAGTGACACTGGTGGTGCACACGGACCGTGGGCGGGTGAAGGAGTACGCGGTGGAGAAGGGCAAAGTCTGCCTGTTGAATCCGAAAGAACTGGCGGAGGCAGCGTACCAGAGGCATTTGGAAGTGGCGGTGAACCGCGACTTGCTGGAGTTGAAGGGGATGACGAAGTTCACCGTGGGGGTGGCTCTGTGGCACGGCGGGCTGCCGATTGACGTTTTGCCGGCGGAGGGTTTTTTTGACGTGCAGCTTGGCGAGGAGCACTCGGCGTGGCCGATTGACCCGTAGGACCGCGGAAGATGTGAAGGGAAGTGGGGGAAGCGAGACGCTACTGATTGGGCACCAACCGGGGGGCGGGTACTATGGTGGAAGGCGGAAACTCCTGAAAAAATAGAGAGGCGTGGAACCATGCGCAGGCGGAGGGGTCCGTCCCGCGCGGGGGCTGAAATTAAGTGTGCGCATAAAGCACTCTTGGGCGGCGCAACGAATCTTGAGGGAAGCACGAGCAGGGGATCAACGAGTGTCATCCGCGACGGACGTGAACGCGAACGAGGGGAATAAGGCGAACGGGGAGATGCCGCAGAGGTCGATGCGGCCGAATCCGGTTGCGCTGGAAGTGCCGGTGAGCGTGGCCGGGGCGCGGCCGGTGGCGTCGAAGGACAAGCGGGAACTTTTCACGGAAGAAACCACTACGGTGCTGGTGTTTAAAGATGGCGCGGTGATTCAGCTCTCCGCCGCGGTAGCCCTCGGTCAACTGCTTTTTCTCACGGAGAAACGAACGAAGAAGGAAGTGGTTTGCCAGGTGGTGCACAAGCGCAGCCACCGGCCAACGTCTTGTTTTGTGGAGCTGGAATTTACGGAGCCGGAAGAGAATTTCTGGGGAGTCTCGTTTCCCACCCAGGTGGACGGGGCACAAATCCCTCGCGCGGCCGAAGCGGTGGAAGCGGAAGAGACGACGGAAGACGATCGAAGCGAACCGGTGGCTGCGCCGAAGAGCGAGGACGTGGCGCAGTTGAAAGATGAAGTAGCGGCGTTGAAGGCCCAGTTGGAGGAATTGCGGGTAAAGCAATCGTCCGAAGACAGGGAATCGCAGACTCGGAAGCTGGCGGATGCGGAAGCGGCGGCTCGAGCGGCGGCGGAAGCCGAGGCGAAGCAAAAAGCGGAAGAAGCCGCGCGGAAGAAAGCAGAGCGCGCGAAAGCGGAGGGAATGGACGCGCCTTCGACTATTGGAATGCGGCTGCCGAGCGCAGGGCCGGAATCGGGGACTCTGACGCCATTACCGCTGGCCGCAAACACGCAGCCTCCTCCCGAATACAAGGAAGAGATCGATCCATTGGACGATCTGCTGCCGAAACCCGCGCTGGATTTTTCACACGCGCCGAAGCATGTGGACCCGAACGATCCCTTCAATATTTACCGGCCGGAACGAAAGGGGCCTGGCAAGAGCGAACTGATCGTTGGCGGCGCGATTTTGGCGTTCCTGCTGGTGGCGGGCGTTGGCGCGTGGTACATGAATTTTTTGCCGTTTCTGCATCGGGCGCCCAAATCAGGTATTGTGGCCGATGCAGGAGATACGACGAAGCCCGCTGATAAAACGGACGCGGCGAATACCAGTTCGTCGAATGCGCCGGCGACGGAGAATTCCGCGTCAGGCGCAACAGGCGTGACCTTAGCGGGGGCGCAACCCGCAGCGGCGAAGTCCACACCTGCTCCACCAGTGATTGCGCCGGTTGTGCCGCCTCCGGTCGAATCGCCGGCGGAGAGAGCGGCGTTGGCTGAAAAGGGCGCGATGCGGGTGGTAGCTCCAGCGAAAAGCGGCCCGAAAAAAGCAGCGGCGGTCCAACCCACGAAGAATCGAGGGAAAGCGCAGACGAGCGAGGAATCGGCGCCGGTGCCGGTCGCGCCGGTGGTCTCCGTTTCCGATCAGCCGATCGTGCCGGCGAAATTATTGAGGGCAGTGCAGCCGATCTATCCGCCGGATGCGATGCGCAATTACATAACGGGTGACGTGCGAATCGAAGCGGAAGTGGACAAGCAAGGGCACATCGGTGCGATGAGGATTTTGCTGGGGCCGGCACAGTTCCGGCAGGTGGCAATGGATGCGCTGAGGCAGTATGAGTATGCGCCGGCGACACAGGGCGGGAAGCCGGTCACGTCCAAGGTGACAGTGACGATCAAGTTTTGGTTTGATCCGTGAGGCAGGAGAAGCAAGAAATAATCGGTTATCGGTAATCAGTAAGAGTCCGACTCAAGTCATGATGTAGCCTGCCAAAGAATTTAGTCAAATTTTGTTCGATTGCAATTTCCTGTTTTCTATCAAGCCCTATAAAGCGGTGTCATCCTCAGCCCATAGGAAGTTGATCCAGTGTGGGGACTCCGATGGTGTTTACCGGAGATGGGCGAAGAGTCTTCAACATTGAATTGTGCATAGGCTCTGCGTTGAGGTCCTTCGGCCCAGAAACTTCGCGGCTGAACTTGTTGGAAGCGGCGCACCCATGAATTCGGCGGTTTCGGGTGTTCCAGTTTGGTGAATAGACGGTGAGAGCCTCGCGGCGACCACCGAGGCGGGTCGGCCAAGTGTTCCAAATTGAACTGCGCGGAAGATGTAACACGTGTTTACTAGTGTCTGCCCACCAAGCTTAAGCGGAAATATTGGCGTAGATACTATGAGTACTTCGTTTGCTGCCCATTTCACGAAGACCTCCACAAAATCCCCCACAAATGTCTCTCCGAACAACTTCTCCGGGGTTGTACTGACCTCCAGCGCGGAAATTCGCCGATTACGGGCTGTGGCGGGACCGCTGTGTCCGGGAAAGGAGGCAATGATCGACCCAGACTTTTTTCTCCCTACGATGTCCAAAGGGTGGCGGCCCCGGGTTGTGGCCGTTTACAGCGCGGGCGATGTGGTCGGGGTCCTGTATACAAAAGAAAGAGTCATCGCCGGCATTCCCACCGGAATTGTGTACGGCGATGAGAGTCTGGGGGGCATGCTGGTCTCGAATCCCGAGCATGAACAAGAGGCGTTCGGCGTTGCAATGCAGGTGTTGCTTGCAGCGCCAGGGATACGGGGTGCGCGGCTGAGAATCCCGCGATACAGCAACGAACTTGACGCCGTCCAGCAGATGATCGCTTCCCGGTCTGTTGATGGCCAGTTTTTCCCCATTGAACGCAACGCTTCTCCCGTTTGGAAATATCACGCTCATTTGGGGTTGCCGGACACGTATGAACACTTTCTGGGGGGCTTGGGAAGCACAACGCGGCACAACTTCCGTTATTACCGGCGGCGTTTCGAGGCAGCCGGGCACAAGTTTGTAGAGCACCTGTCGATCGACGAATTGCGTTCCGCGGCGCTCGAGCTACGCCCCAAATCCAAATTTATCGCGCAGTCGAAACTTGCGGGCTTCGAAAGAACTTTGGATATGGTGGGCGCAACACACCGGCCGCTTGCCATCGGACTGAAGCATCGCGACGGACAATGGCTGAGCGTCATTGGAGGATGGTATCGGCCCGGCGGGGCCGTGCTGTGCTTCCAATGCAATTACGATTGCGACTTCGACGCCGACTCGCTCTCGACGGTGCTCCGCGCGCACCTGATCGAGCTGCTGATTGGGCAGGGCCTGAAGGAGTTGGTGATCTGGGGTGACACGGGGCCGCCATTGTCGCGGTACGCAAACTACCCGGCCACGGTCGGGGTGCGGCTGGATGTACAGACAGTTGCGTGGCGTGTAGCGCGGTTTTTCATGGCGAAGTTTGGGCCGCACCTGCCTAGGCGGTTGGCCTCCGCCGTGCAGTGGATGTGCTGATTGGCGGCAGGCTAGTTTGTGGGGACAACTCTCGCCACGGGGAACTTTAGTTCGACCTGGACTTGCTGGAAGTCGGTGGTGCCGATGTTTTCGGCGGCGTGGGTGACAGCGTCGCTCCAGCCAGCGGTGCCGGCTTTGGGACTGCGTTCGACCACTTTGCCGTCCGGCAGGGTGATTTTCAATTTTCCATCGGTCAAATAGTAAGAGACGTTGGCAGGATGCGAGTGCATCTGCGCGACCTGGCCGGGCTTGAAGTGGACTGCGAGGACGCGAACCTGGTCGTTTTCGAAGATGACCGTGTGGCTGTCGCCGGCGACTTTGATGACGTCCTGGGAGGGAGCGGGGCGCGTGGCGGCATAAACCGCGGAGGTGGTCAGCAACGTTGCGCCGAGAATTGCTCGCGAAATTTTCATGGTTTCTCCTGTCGGGATGAAGCGTTGGTTGAGAGAGTCTCCGGGTTCGCGGAGCCGGGGAGATGATACACCGGGAGTTTTTGGGGTGGCAAAGGGAAGATGGAGAGGGGAGCGTACACGGAAGAATTGGGCGATTGAGTTGAGGACGCAAAAGCGAAAGCTTCGCATTCGCACTCAAGAGGGGAAGCGGCCCGCCGCAGACGGACGAGCCCTACAGGAGCCGGTGAACCCCAGGCGCACAGCCCCTGCGGCTCCGCTCAGGGCGGGCAGGAATGGCTGTGCCACATGAGGGAGTCAAACTAGATGCAGTTGCCGGCGGAGTTGGACCATTCGAGCTGGACCGTGTAGACGCCGAGCTGCTTGGTTTTCCAGGCGCAGATGTCGCCGATTTCGCCGTTGTTGTCGTCGTACCAGCCCTGGCCTGGAATGGGATCGGTGATGGCTTCGCAAAGTTCGTGCGAAGAAGTCGAAGTGAGCGCGGGAAGCAGCGCGAGGCTGCCGAGGCAACCGCTGCAGCCGGGATACGGCATGGCGGCATAGAAGATGCCCTGCGGCGTGGAGTCATGGTAGCCACAGAAATCCTTGCAGCTTGCGGAGGCGCCTTGCAGCACCTGGGACCCGGGAGGAAGAAAGACGAAGTAGAGCGAGTTGGCGTTGGAGGGAGGGAGGGTGCCGTTGGCGAGCTCGGATTGCAGCATCGATTGAATGGCCGAGTCCTGCACCGATTTGCCGGGTTCGGAAGCAGTGAGAATTTTTGTGCCGATGCGCTTGCCGTGGCCGATGGTTTTTCCGGGGACGCTGTATTCGGCGAGTTGGTCGAGAAGCGGGCTGGTGAGGACGAAATCGAAGAAGGAGTTCATCTCCTGGCTGAGTTGCGTGTTGGCGGACTCCTGCCAGACGGCGCCCCAGAAAAGCGTGAAGACTTCGACGTTGGTGAGGAGAGGGCCGTTGCGATAGGTGAGGTGAGGCGCGGGGGCGGCGGCATCGCGAACGTGAGGATGCAGCGGAACGATGCGGATGGGCGATTTCGTTTGCGATTTATCGGACGAATGACTGGTCTTGCGTGCGGCGCGCGTGGACATGGTTGGCTCCTTGCCGGCAGGTTGCACCGGGCTGGGTAGGAGTTCGCCGGAGGAGGACAGGCTAGCGGAGAGAGACGGGGAAGTAAATAGAACTTGTTTGCAACAAAACTTCAGGAAAAAGATAACGCCCCGACCGTGTCGGGTGAATGGCGACGCTGAGGCGCAGAGGAAGGAAATAGAAAAGCAGAAATAGAAAATGGAGAAGAAAAAATAGAAAAGCAGGAGCGGCCCGCCGCAGACGGTCGGGCCCTACAGATGCTAGATGGTCTTTCGGTGGCCGGTCTTAAGACCGGCCAGTACAGGAACAGCCAACACATGCGCGTCCACCTGAAGGTGGACGCTACGCTAGGGGTTCTAGTTTGCGCTGGAGGCCTATGGTGGGGTCGTGTTCGTTGTTGACGATGACCAGGTCGTTTCGGAATTGCTGGCCGCCGGTTCCACCTTTGAATTTGGAGGCGGGGATCCATTGGCCGCCGACCAGCGGGGTTTTTGTGACGTTTTTTACGGGCTGGCCGTGCCAGGCGATAGGGCCGACGATGGAGTTGTAGTTGGTTGCGAGAATGGAATCGCGAATGGCGGCGGGGGAGTTGACGTCCCTGGTGCGTTTGAGAACGTCGAGCGCGACCTCGAAGAGAGCGTGTAGATAGCCGAGCGGCTGGGTCCATTGCTTATGCGTTTCGTCTTCGTAGGCGGCGCAGAGTTCCGCGGAATTTTTCCCGGTGAGACCGGAGCTGAACGGAAAGCTTGGCGACCACCAGATCTCCGTGGTCAATCCGGCGCCGCGGTCACCAAGCGCTTCCACGGCGGTGGGGAAGAGAATCCCTTTCGCGACGCTGGCGATTTTCGGCTTGAAGCCCTGTTCGCCCGCCTGCTTCCAGAACGTGGCGAACGCCGGCGGAGGCAGCACACCGGATAGAATTTCGACGTTGGCCTTTTTGAAGGCGGCGATGTGCGCGGAATAATCGGTGGCGGAAGTTTCAAAGCGGCCGGGATCGACGAGCTTGAAGCCTTTCACCTGCAGTGCCGGGGGAAATCCGAACTTGGCGTCGGAATAGGCGATGCCTTCGGGATCGCTGGGCCAGAGCGCGCCGACAACTTTATTTGTGGCAATGGAACCCCACATGGCGGTGAAGACGGCGATGAGGTCTTCGAGTCCCCAGAAAAAGTGATAGGTCCAGTCAAAACTTTTTTCGGGAGTGCCGCCGCGGCCGAAGAACCAGGATTGCCAGGGCGCGTCGGTGGTGATGCAAGGGACGCCGTGTTTCTCGCACTGGTCGCTGACAGGATTAACGGTGGCGCCTGTGCTGGAGGCAACCATCAGGTCGACGTGGTCGGAATTGATCAGCTCGGCGGCAATCTCGGCCGCGTGTTTCTGATCGGACTGGGAGTCTCTCTCAAGGATTTCGATGGGATAGGTCGTGCCGCTGATTGGCAGGCCGTTGGCGACGGCTTTGCGGATTCCGGCGAGGACGAAGTCGTTGCCTTCGCCGAAGCGGGCGAGGGCGCCGGTGCGCGGGCCGATGAAGCCGATCTTGAGCGTGCGGCTGGCGGCACGCGGAGATTTTCCGAACAGAAAATGAGGCGCAGCGGTTGCGATCACGGCTGTGGCCGCGGAGTCTCGCAGAAACCGCCGGCGGCTGGATGCGGGGCGGTTCTTCTTGTGCAACTTGGGCCCGTGATTCGACTGATCGCTCATGCACACTCTCCCGTCAAGAAGATCCCGCGCTTTTCCGGCGCGTTCGGATGCTGGACTTTTATTGTCTAAAACGTGGAAAAATTTCCGTAGTTGAGTATTGCTCTGCGGCAAGCGGTGCACAAAGGGAATGTGGATGGGGGTGTGCCGAAAGTTAATAAGAGATTGGGGATTTAGGATCGATGGCGTGACGGCATTGGGAGCGCAGGAGAGTTAACACAGAGGATACAGAGGCAGAGCACAGAGGTCACTGAGAAGAGTAACCCAAGAACACAGCCAGGAATGGCTGTGCTACACGTAGCTAGAAGAGTTTTACGGCTACGCGTTGGGGAGTGTTGCCTACGGGTATCAGGGTGATTAGGGAATCGGTGCGGAGGCGGAGGACGGCGAAGTCGCCGGAGGATTCGTTGACGACGAGGAGCATGGTGGGCTTGGCGCCGGGTTCGGCGAAATCGAAGCGCATGGCGTTGGGGTTGGCGCCAACGTTGATGGGCTTGCCGATGATGCGGCGGTTGTAGATGTCCACGTGGAACACGCGGCCGGCGGCTCGATCGGCGACGTACATTTCGGAAGCGTCTTCGGTGAGGATGGCGCTGGCGGGAGCATCACCCAGGAGCATGGTGTCACCGACTTCGTGGGTCCAGGTGTTGATGGCCTGGAGGACGTGGGCTTCAGGAGAGATGACGTAGAGTTCGCCGCCATCGGGTTTCATAAGCATTTGCGTGGGGCGGCCGGCGAGTTCGAGATTGGCGAGCAGGACGGCGCGGCGAAGATCGACGACGGAGAGGCGATTCTGTGAGCGGCTCATGACGAAGGCGACGGAGCTGTCGGGGACGATGACGACTTCGTCGGGCTGAGGGATGACCTCGATGACGGCCCGGGGCTGGAGCGTGGCGGCGCTGTGAATCGTTAAGGAGGAGGAGCGGCGGTTGACGACGAGGATGGATTTCTGGTCGGGCGTGATGCGGGCTTGTACGGGTTCGTAGCCGGTGCGGGCGCGGCCGAGGATGGAGCGCGACGCGGTGTCGATGGCGATGAGTTGGTCCGAGCTGGCGGAGGTGGTGTAGACGCGGTCGCCGGTGGCGGAGAAGTCGAGCGAGAGCGGAGAAGGGCCGACGGGAATTTTGGCGATGATTTGCGAAGTGCGTGTGTTGAGGACGAAGACGTAGCCTCCCGCGCTGCTGACGCCCCAGATTTCAGGGCGCTTGGCGTGCTCGCGGAGGTCGGAGATGGCCGGGCCGGCGGGAATTTTGTTGATGACGCGGAGGGAGGCGAGATCGACGACGGTGAGGGAGCCGTCGGGGGTGGAGATGTAGGCGTTGAGATGGAGATCTGGGCGCAGGATTGAGGGACGATGCTCGCGCAGAAGAATCACGAGAGCGAAGACGATGAGCAGGGCGAGAAAGAAGTAGACGCGGAAGTTTTTGGAATGAGGCATGAGGAGAGTTAATAGTTTACAGTTTTTAGTTTGAAGTGTGAAAGAGGATAACAGATGGCAGCGAACAGATAGCAGGATGCGAAGAGTAACCGAAGGCCCACACGCAACAACGGCGTGTGAGTCACCCGGCTTTGCTTAGGGTTAAATGTGCGGTGCGCCGAGCTTACTGAGGCGATTTGACGTCCGGGCCGGATTGCTCGATGCTGCCCTTCACGAGTTCGGTTTTCACTTCGGATTTTTGACCCTGGAGGAGGTTGACCTCCGTTTCAAAGGTCTGGTAACCCGGCAACTCGATCTTGATGCGATGTTTTCCCGGACTGAGCAACAGGGAATGAACCGAGCCACCCAACTCGCCGGCGTGTCCGATATATTGGCCGTCAAGGAAGACAGCCGCGCGTGCGGGCTGTACCGTGAGCTTTAATGTAGCGGTAACGTCGGGAGCGTGCGCCCCGGCCATTAAATGCATGGCAACGTCCACGGTTTGAACCTGGTTCGGCTCAACTACAATTTTGCGCGTAAACGTTTCGTATCCGGACTGGCGGACTTCCACTTGGTGCTCGCCCGGCAGCAAGAGGACTTTTTTGTTTCCTTTTAATTCCTTGAGAAATCCGACGTATTCGCCGTCGATCCAGACGCCGGAATCTCTTTCCACTTTCGACTTGCCTTCAAACTTTACTTCTCCCATGACCTTGTTGCTCTGCGAAGCGGCTGGCCAGGGCGCGCCGAAGAAACAAAAGCACGTGAGCAAGAGTATCGCCAGCTTGAACCTTGAACTTGGGGGCATTCCTCACCTCATCGAAACTCAAAGAATAAACTGGGCTGTGGCGGCAGTATAACACCACTCCAGTTTGAGTTTGGATACCGGACGACGGAAAAAGTAGCGGGAGATGTTTTTGTCGCGGGGGCCTAGGCGTTCCTGATGCGGCGCAAGTGGTAGAGAATACGGGAATGAAGCCCAACACTAGAACAGAGCGGCCGCAAACCGTAAGACTTAGAGCTTTGTCCGCGCGCGGATTGCCCAGGCGCGTGCGGGCAGTTCAATTGCTCCCTGGGGGTTCGCCGGCAGTACCGCCTTCAGTCGCTCGCGAATGGCTGTTTGGGTTTGTTGATCGCGCGTGGCGAGATAACCCGGCGCCGAGCCCTGCCCGGTCAGTAGTGGCTGCCAATAATCGTCAAAGCTGGTGAAACGTGTTGTTACGTCGAGCGCGTACGAGGTCAAGCCTTCCAGCCTCGCTTGTTCCAAGAGGCTGCGGAGGCCTTCTGGCGTACACATCGGGAAACGGTGGGCCTGGTCGAAGGAGGCTGCTTCGCTGTCGATTGCAATCGCTGCGTCCCAGAACTCACGCAAAAACCTTGCTCCATCGGCGTAATCCCAAACGTAAACCGCGATGGTGCCACCCGGCGTGGTGACACGGCGGAACTCCTCCAGCGCCCTGACGGGACTCGGAAGAAAGTTCAATCCCAGGCCGCACACAACAACGTCGAAAGTGGAGTCCGGCAAGGGCAAGGCCATCGCGTCTGCGGTTTCGAAGATTACGTTGGGGTGCGCGCAACGCTGGCGAGCGAAGTTGAGCTGTTCCGCAGAAGCATCCACCGCCACGACGGCGGCCGGCGCGCTGCGTTGCAGAATAGATTCAGTGATCACGCCGTTGCCGCAGCACACATCGAGCCAGCGCAAGCCTGCGGGAAGCTCCAGCCATTTCAGAAATTCCTGGGCCACCAAGCGGCTCCACCGCCCCATCCATTGGTCGTAGTGGGCTCCTGAAGTCCATTGATCCATGTTTGTCGATTTACATCATTTGCGGATTTGCGGCCAGGGAAAAGATAAAGATCCCCTCAGCGGCTGAAGCCGCCAAGCGTTAGTTCCGCGGCCGCTGAGTTGCAAGGAGAGCCTTTCTCCAATTAAGAAACTGAGCGAGAATCAATTCACCGTATATGTCTCGCTACGATAGAGAATGTCCAGCTTGCGGCAGAATGATTTCCCCCAGACAGACTCCTCTATGGGAATCCGGTGGATTCCCCTGCCCTGGCTGCAGTCAGTTGTTACGGACCAATACTTCATCATTGAAATGGGCTTGGGTACTTACACTCTTTCTCACAATTGATGCGGGCTTTTTTTGGGGGGCCCGAGGCTCAATCGCAATCGTCGCGTTGCTGATGAGCTCCGTGCCTCTATCTTTTGTGATATACGCACTGTTTGCTCTGGCTTTCCCAACACAGTTTGAACTAGTTCAAGCAAAAAGTAGACTCGAGAGCAAGAGCAGGCTACAGCGCCATTTGGCTCGATTTGATAGAAGGTGCCCGGCATGCGGTGAAGTGATTTCTCCAAAGCAGATTCCGACATGGCAATCGGTTGGATTCCCATGCCCCACATGCAAGGCAAGCTTAAGAAGTTCGACCTTGCCAGTGAAATTTATTCTGCCCTTGAGCTTCGCCGCGTCACTTCTGCTTTGCATCATTTTCGGGTTGCGAGGCATTACAGCGATTCTGGCATCACTGGGCGCTACAGTGCCGATGCATCTCGTTGTCTACGCGATTGCTGGTTTAGTCGTACCTCCGGGACTTGAGCTAGTTCCGAAGAGCGACCCCCGACTCGATAAGTAGTCTCAGTCGTTTCGGGATGACAGTTTTGAGGCCGATGCTAGTTGACGAGGCGGTGGAGGACGGCGGCGATTTGGCGGATTTCGGATTGGAGTTCTGCGAATTCGGAGGGGAGGATGGATTGCATGCCGTCGGAGAGGGCTTTTTCGGGTTGGTGATGAACTTCGACGAGGAGGCCGTCACAGCCGACGGCTACGGCGGCGCGGGAGAGCGGCAGAACTTTGTGGCGCTTGCCGGTGCCGTGGCTGGGATCGACGAGGATGGGCAGATGGCTACGCTTTTTTACGGCGGGCACGACGGCGAGGTCCAGCGTGTTGCGGGAAAAATCGGAGAAGGTGCGGACGCCACGTTCGCAGAGCATCACGTTGTAGTTGCCTTCGCTCATCACGTATTCGGCGGCCATCAGGAATTCGTCGAGCGTGGCGGACATGCCGCGCTTGAGGAGCACGGGCTTTTTTGCGCGGCCGGCGCGTTTGAGCAGGGAAAAATTCTGCATGTTGCGGGCGCCGATTTGGATGACGTCGGCCCACTCTTCCACTAAATCGAGCGACTCGTTATCGATGGCTTCGGTGACGATGCCGAAGCCGTAGTGTTTGCGGACCTCGGCGAGAATTTTCAGGCCGGGGAGGCCGAGTCCCTGAAAGCTGTAAGGCGAGGTACGCGGCTTGTAGGCGCCGCCGCGGAAGAGGCGCACGCCGGAGGGTTTTAGCTGTTCGGCGATGGCGAGGCATTGTTCTTCGGTTTCGACGGCGCAGGGGCCGGCGGTCATGGCGAGATGGGGGCCGCCGACGAGGACGTCGCCCATGGGAGTGGGAATGCGGACGATGGTGGGATCGGATTTCACGTCGAGGGAGACGAGTTTGTAGGGTTTGGTGACGGGGATGCATTCGACTACGCCGGGCATGGATTCGAGGATGCCAAGGTCGATGGCGCCGTTGTTGCCGGTGATGCCGATGGCGGTGCGGCCGGCGCCGGGAATGGGATGGGCTTTCAGGCCGAGCGATTCGATTTTGTCGCAGACGGAGCGGACTTGTTCGTCCGTGGCGTGGGATTGCATGACTACCAGCATCAGCTATGTCCTTTTGAGCGCGGAATATCCAGTGTACTAGAGCGGATTGAGGTGGGGCAAATATCGCTTGGGAGAAAATAGAAACTTGAAAATGGAAAATGGGAAAGAAAGAGTTAACGCTGAGTTCGCTGAGTACGCAGAGTTCGCTGAGAAGAGACAGACAAAACCCACACGCAACAGCGGCGTGTGGAACGCCGACACCAGATAAAATAGCGGCAACCTGTTGGACGGGACGAGCATCTATTTTTGCGAAGGCAGAACCTCGCCCAGTCGAGGATGAAGTGGAACGTCCAGCCGCTGCTTTCGATTGCTGACAAACTGCACGGAGGATAGACGCATGAAACGCATGCTGCTGATGCTATGGCTGGGTGTGTTGATTGTACCGGTGGTGCGGGCGCAGGGGGATCACACAGAGGTGGGAGTCTTCGCGGATTATTTCCGGATGTCGCAGACGAGCAACAACTATCTGGGGATTGGAGCGCGCGGGGGTTGGAGATTGTTTCCGCACGTAAAGCTGGAAGCGGAAATGGCGTATGACTTTGACCAGGGATTCGGCGAACAGACCACCAGCGCCGGCGGGACGGTGGTGTTCCAGAACGCGAACATCCACGTGCTGCACGGATTGTTCGGGCCGAAAATTGATTTGGGGCATGGGATGTTCCATCCGTTTGTGGTGGTGAAGGGAGGGTTCGATAAATTTTTCGTGAACTCGTGTCCGGCCACGTTTAGTTGCGTGTCCAGCCAGATTGCGAATTTGCGCGCCAGCAATGTGAACGGAGCGTTCTATCCGGGCGCGGGAGTGGAAGGACATCTGGGGCCGGTTGGACTGCGCTTGGAGGCGGGCGACGAAATGTATTTCGCCAGCGGAACGCACCACAATTTGCGAATGGCGTTTGGGCCTTACATCCGGTTCTAAAGAAGGGAAGGAAGAGAAGGAAGAGAAGAGGGCATGCGTCGTTGGATCGTAGGACCCCACCCTGTCGCAAAAGAAGCGATAGGGTAGGGCACCCTCAAGACCAATTGCGGAGATCAATTGTTGAGTGGCGTGGGGGAAGAGGACTAGAGTAAGGAGATAGAAAGGAACCAGCCCGGGAGGAAACATTGCAAGTATGGGTGAGTATGGCTGCCTGGGACCCTCAATTGCCGTTTACCAGCGTTCAGATACTGGTGGCTGGGGGAGCGTTGCTGTTCGTTGCGGGACTGCTGCTGGGATGGCGGCGAAGGAATCGCGTTGCGCTGCAGAGGTCGTTGCTGACGGATGAACTGATGATCTACCTTAGCCGGATTGCGGATGCGGTGGAGAGGCAGGCGGACCGGCCAACTGTGCAGCAGATCGCGGAGATGATCGAGCGGCGAATTGCCGAGTATCAAAGGGCGACAGAAGCGGCGGCGGCCGCCTCCGTTGCGGCGGGCGCCGGGGCAGGCGCGAAGTCGCGAGCGATGCCGCTTTCGATGTTCGGGCGGGAGTATCCGGAAAAGGGTTGATGCGTCGGGAGACGCTCTGTGGGAGAAGAAGCGCGCTGCGGGTTGGCGCGCTTTTTCTTTGGGGCAGAAAGTTATCAGTAATCAGTTATCAGTAAGAGGCCTTTCTCGTTTGGTTCGGAGAGGGGGTTTTGGTTGATGACAAGGTTTTGTTTTGGCGGAGAATCGCGCTCAGCGTTGTTGGCGTGTTGCGATAGAATGCTGGGCTGTTGTGGTGCGAACTAATTTGAAAACTAGTGGGGAGGATGACTGTGGGTGTGAATCGGATGATCGTGGGCGCGGCGTTGGTGACGATCGGCTTGAGCGGTTTATGCGCGGGCGCGTGGGGACAGGCGACGCCGAGTCCGGCGCTGCTGGTGTTGAGCAAGGAGGAAAGTTTCCTGGCGATTGTGGATCCGGCGACGCTGAAGGTGGTGGGGAAGGTGGATACTGGCGCGCATCCGCATGAAGTGGCCGCAAGCGCGGATGGGAAGATCGCGATCGTGACGAATTATGGGAACGACCACGCGGGGACGACGATGTCGGAGATCGACCTGGTGTCGCGGAGCGAAGTGGGGAAGGTGACGTTTCCTGGGCTGGTGGGGCCGCACGGGATTGAGATTCTGGGAGACAAGGCTTATTTCACCGTGGAGGGAGACAAGTCGGTGGGCGTGTTTGATTTTGTGGCCAACAACATTGATCTGCACCTGGTGCTGGGGCAGAAAAAGCCGCACATGCTGGCGTTGACGAAGGACGGGCGGACGATGTGCGTGACGAATATTGAGTCGAACACCGTGTCCGTGGAAGAGATGAAGAAAAAGATTACAGAGTGGACAGGAACGAACGTGAAGGTGGGCAAGGGGCCGGAGGGAATCGACATTTCGCCGGACGGGAAGGAAGCGTGGGCGGCGAATTCGGGGGATGGGACGGTGTCGATTATCGATCTGGCGTCGAAGAAGGTGACGCAGACGGTGGACGTAAAGACGAAACACTCGAACCGTTTGAAGTTTACGCCGGACGGGAAACTGGTGCTGATTTCGGATTTGGGGAACGGGGATCTGGTGATTGTGGAGGCGGCTTCGCGGAAGGAAGTGAAGCGGCTGAATCTGGGGAAGAGCGCGGAAGGAATTCTGGTGCAGCCGGATGGCGCGAGGGCGTTCGTGGCGGTGAGCGGAGACGATAAGGTGGCGGTGCTGGATTTGAAGACGCTCGAGGTGACGACGACATTTGCGATCGGGAAGGATCCGGACGGGATGGCGTGGAGGAAATAAGAACCCGGATCTGCGGAATGCGGGACGAGCGGCGAATTCGCGCTTAGGAGGTACTGATTGAAGAATCGCGAAGATGTTGTCGCTACAATCGATGCATTGCTCGCCGGTTTGAAGAAAAACCCGGAATCCTGGGAGAACCCGACCCTGGAAGGGTATCTTGAAGCCATGGCTGCCTGGGTTCACGATTGGGGCAGGAAGTATGACCCGCCTCCCTCTTGGGAATTCATTATTCAAATGCTGAACGCGGCAGAATCTACGAATGATACTCTGCCGTTTTGCGCTCAAATCGTGGAGGATTGAATTTCGATCAACAAAAGACCAGGTTTTGCGTTGTCGACTGCTACCACAACCGAGTTAATGGACGCGAGTATGGACTTCCAGTGATTTGTATTCAGGACGACGATCGCCAGACGCGTCCTCTTCAGATTTTGCTCTTTCATCATGTGAGAATCGGCGGTGAGCAAAACGTCGAAGCCGCCTTCCTCTGCTGCTTTGATCAGATTGCCATTCAACAGTGCGCCCCAGCCTTGTTCATGAGCGGTGGTGACTAGATGGTTTGTCAGATACTCGCGAATTGGCGCGGGGGTGCACTGATCAAGTAGAACTCGCATTAGCGGGCAGGCGTGGGAGTTTCGAGGCTGCGGCAGGCGAAGTCGAGGACGGCGTGGACGTTTTCGAGGGTGAGGCCCTCGTAGAGAGCTACGATTTCGGAGATGGTCAGTCCGTCGTCCATATTTTCAAAGACGACCGAAACGGGGATACGCGTTCCCCGAAATACCCAGGCTCCGCCGAGTTTACCCGGGATGCTTTCCACCGCTTCGCATTGTGTCCAATCGAGAGCCATAAATCGCAGTGTAGGAACGCGGCGGTGTAGTGTCAATGCTTATGAACGTTGCGGGGTGAGCTTTTCGCCGCGCCGTTGGGGGAACGCTTCTTGGTGGGCCAGTTGCCGAGGTTTAGGGCTACGGTTAGGCAGGCGTCGCGGAGGTTGTCGGCGACACGGCGGTCGGAAACGGCGCGGGCTACGACCATGCCACCTACGCAGAGGGCGGCGAGGGCTTGGGCGGTGATGCGGCGGGGTTGGCCGTTTTGGATTAGGCTGCGTTCGAGGACGCTGACCATTCCTTTGAAGACTTCTTCGAAAGCTTGACGGGCGCGCGGGTTGCTGCGGGCGACGTCGGTGGGCAGGGCGACCATGGGGCAAGAATTTTCGACGTTTTCGAGGTGCTGGCGGGAGAGATAGGCGCGGACGACTTGCGGGCCGGCGTCGGTGGACGTGAGATCGACGTGGACTCCTTCCCAGCAATTTTTCCATTCGGGGTCGGTGAAGAAGCAGCCGAGGACTTCGGCGTAAAGATCGCTTTTGCCGTGGAAATAGCTGTAGAAGCCGCCATGGGTCAGGCCGGCGCCAGCCATGATTTGCCCAATGGAGACGTTTTCAAAGCCGTGGCGGTTGAATAGTTTGCGGGCGCTTTCGACGATGTTCTTTTTGACGGTGGCGCGGTGGCCGGCTGGGTAGGGCATGGTGCCTCCGGAGGCGAAGCATGGAGAGTATGGCGTGAAACAGTTTCGCAGCGAAGCAGAATATTATCTTGAACATATTTTGGGGCGGTGATGTTATGGGCGGCAAGAACACGGAAACAAGCCGTAGCGTCCACCTTAAGGTGGACGCTACAACGACAATCGGAGGGGATGATGAGAGACGAACTGAACTTGGCCGGACCGAGAAATTTGGTTACGCGCCGGCAGTTGATTTCGGGTGGGGTGGTGTTGGGAATTGCGGCGCTTGGGACCAGTGCGGTGTTGGCTGCGGTTGATGACGGGATATTACGCGCGGAGGAGGCGATCCATCAGGAACCGGTGTTCAAGGCCAGCCGGAAGAGGGTGTATGAGGCGCTGACGGAGACGAATCAGTTTGCGAAGGTGGTGGAACTGAGCGCGGCAATGAAGTCAGGCGGGATGAAAGCCGGAGCCACGCCGGTAACGGTCAGCCGTGAAGCGGGCGGGGTCTTTGCTGCTTTCGGCGGATATATCACCGGGCGGCAGGTGGAGTTGGTGCCGAATGAGCGGATTGTGCAAGTGTGGCGGGCGGGTAGCTGGGATGCGGGATCGTATTCGATCGCGAAATTTGTGCTGGTGGAGCTGGGGGCGGAGACCAAGATCAAGTTTGACCACACCGGGTTTCCGAAGGGGCAGGCGGAGCATCTGGCGGAAGGTTGGAGGGTGAATTACTGGGAGCCGCTGGCGAAGTATTTGGGAGGCGAGACAGGGAAGTAAAAGAGAAGAATTTGCGCAGAGGGACGCAGCGGGCGCCGAGAAGAGCAAGAGAGAAGGGTCTCGTCAACTTTGCGGTTGAGATTGTTTGCGGGCTTGTTCGCGTAGGTCGAGGATCAGGTGGTAGACAGAGTCGACGTTTTCGATGTCCGCGAGCGTGGGAACTCCATCCCCCATGTAAAAACGGCTCATGTTGCGCTTAGCAGAGCGGCGTCCCCCCAAGAGTGGCAGCTTTGTACCAAGCCAGAGGGTTCCTGTGTCATCGCCCTCGCGTGAGATCTCGGGGATGGATTCCAGAAAAGAAAACTGAAACTTTCGCTTCCAACCTTCCTGCAGAATTAGAACTCGGCGGTTGGTGACTGCATAGTAGGTGCGGCGTTTGAGCCACGCATCACCGAAGAAGCGGCCCCAAACCATATATTGCCCAATAAGAAGAAAGGGAATCCCCCAGAGAATTTCAAAAGTGCTCGGAGCGTGGGGTCTCGGGTTGTCGCGCCAAAAGCCAAGTGCCTGCCCTTCCCAGAAGACAAAAAATCCGGTCCAGATAAGGCTGAAAGGAATAGCGGACCAGTCGTCGGAATGAAAAATGATTCTTGGATTGGGCATTGCAGCCCAGTAGATTCGTTCGCCGTTAAAAAGTTCAGGTTGAAGTTTCGTCGCCGCCCGCGAGTCGATGCTGATCATTTCCCTCCTTGAACGAATTTGGAAAATACTCGTTCTTGAGAAAGAGTGTAATCGAAAAGATTTTCTTGCGTAGGCAGAAAAAGTGAGGAGTGTCCCAAGAATTTGGCAGAGGTGCGGAACGGAATCATTGTGAGGGCGGCCCTGGGTCGGAAACCCAAGAGCACAGGCAGGAATGCCTGTGCCACAAAGCCCGATTGGGGCGGTGTGGTAGAATGGGGGTTTAAACTTAGCGGCAAGAAGGCGGCGTAAAGCCGCCCCTACGGGGAAAGCATTGGGGCGGAAGCGGCCCCTGGCGGGGAGAAAGTTGTGGCTGGGATGGCGGAATTTCCACTGATTGAGAATACGAAGTTTGAAGAGGACGACGAGTATATCCCGGTACCGGTGGTCGAGCCGGGGCCGCCGACGTGGATGGATGGGAGTTTGCGGATCGGCATTCACACTTCGATTTCGGGAAGCTACGTGAACGCGCTGGAATCGGCGAGAAAGCTGGGGGCGAACGCGCTACAGATTTTTTCGGCCAGCCCGCGAATGTGGCAGACGGCGAACGTGCGGATCCCGGCTTCGGACGTGAAGGCGTTTCGCGAGCGGCGGGCGGAGTTGGGGCTGGGGCCGCTGGTGATCCACGCGAATTATCTGATCAATCTGGCGGCGGCGCAGCCGATGCTGCGGACGCGGTCGATCCAGGCGTTTCATGAGGAGTTGGTGCGCGGGCGGGAACTGGGCGCGGATTTTGTGGTGGTGCATCCGGGGTCGCGCGGGGAGTCGACCACGGAGCAGGCGATCGCGACGATCATCGAAAGCGTGAAGCAGGCGGCTCGGCGCGTGCCTTTGGGCAAGATGCGGATTTTGATTGAGAACACCGCGGGGATGGGAACGGCGGTGGGTTCGCGGCTGGAAGAAGTGGCGGCGATTCTGCGCGGACTCCGGGAGATCAAGGCGGCGGCTTGCTTGGATACAGCTCATTTGTTCGCGGCCGGCTACGACATCAAGAGCGAAGCCGGGCTTGAGCAGACGATCGAAACGATTGACCGGATACTGGGCCTCGAGAATGTGCCCGTGTTTCATGTGAACGATTCGAAGATTCCGCTGGGCGGGCGCGTGGACCGGCACGAGCATATCGGCGACGGGAAAATTGGCGCGCAGGCTTTCGAGCGGATTTTACGGCAGCCGCGGCTGGGAAGTTTGCCACCGGTGGGATTGGCGGGGCGCGCGTTTTTGCTGGAGACGCCGATTGATGATCCGGGGGATGACCGGAAGAACGTGGCGAAATTGTGGGAACTGGCAGGGGTCGAGGGGCCGGGGGCGGAGAAGGGTTTTTCGATGATGACTTCGGCGATGAAGAAGCAGAAGAAAGAGTTGGAGAGGCAGGGGAAGAAGTTTGCTAGTTCGCGGCATTTGCCGGCGGTGAAGAGTAAGAAGAAGTAAGAGGAAAAGCGAAGAGAAGATTTCACCACAGAGTTAGCAGAGGGGCCGCAGAGGGCACAGAGAAGAGTTCGGAAGAAAAGGCGAGAGACTCTAGGACGAGAGGGAACATCGGGCGTGGGGGACTACAAGCCGCAGGAGATTGAGGCGAAGTGGCAGAAGCGGTGGGCAGAACACCGCGTGTTTGAGACGGAAGCGGATGTAGAGGGGCGACAGCCTTCGGATAAGACGGAAGAGAAGAAAACCCAAGACCCACCCTTCGCAAAAGGCGCGAAGGGTAGGCCACCCGAGAAGAAACCCAAATACTATGTGCTGGAAATGCTGCCGTACCCATCGGGGACGATGCACATGGGGCACATGCGCAACTACACGATTGGGGACGTGGTTGCGCGGGTGAAGAGAATGCGCGGGTTCAACGTGCTGCACCCGATGGGGTGGGACGCGTTTGGGCTGCCGGCGGAGAACGCAGCGATCAAGAACCACACGCATCCGCGTGTGTGGACCAACAAAAATATTGGGGAATTTCAGAGGACGCTGCGGCGTTTCGGCTTCAGCTATGACTGGCGGCGGGAGATTTCCACCTGCGAGCCGGAATATTACCGATGGAACCAGTGGTTTTTCCTGCGGATGCTGGAGCGCGGGATTGCTTACAAGAAAAAGAGTCGGGTGAACTGGTGCCCGAAATGTTGCACCGTGCTGGCGAACGAGCAGGTGGTGAACGGCGGGTTCTGCTGGCGGCATGAAGATACTCGCGTGGAAGCTCGGGAGATCGAGCAGTGGTTTTTGAAGACGACGGCGTATTCGGAGCAACTGCTGGAGGATTTAAAGCAGTTGGAGGGTGGCTGGCCGGATCGCGTGATTGCGATGCAGCGGAATTGGATTGGGAAGAGTACCGGCGCGAAGGTCTTGTTTGAGGTGGCGGCCGACGGAGCACAGCCAGGAATCGCTGTGTCACAAGAGAAGATTGAGATTTTCACTACGCGGATAGACACGATTTATGGGGCTAGCGCAATTATTTTGGCGCCGAATCATCCGTTGGTGGCGCGGTTGATTGCGGGGACTGCGGGGCAGGCTGCTGCGGAGAAGAAATTGGCGGAGTTGAAGACTTCTTCGGTGAAGACGGAGGATATCGCTACCGCGGAGAAGGATGGGTTTTTTACTGGAAGATATGCGGTGAATCCGTTTAATGGGGAGAAGGTTCCCATTTGGGTGGGGAATTTTGTGCTGCTGGAGTATGGGACCGGGGCGATTATGGCGGTGCCGGCGCATGATGAGAGGGATTTTGAGTTTGCGAGTAAGTTTGGGTTGCCGATTCCGGTTGTAGTGAGTAAAGAGAAGAGTTTTAACACAGAGGGCACAGAGAAAGAACACAGAGGGCACGGAGACAACAAGCCTGCGCAGCCGTTTACCGAGTACGGATACAGCGTGAATTCGGGGGCATACTCGGGGCTGAAGAGTGAAGACGCGATCGAGAAGATGGCTTCGGATGCCGAGGCTAAGGGATTTGGGAAGAAGGAGACGATTTTCCGGTTGCGGGATTGGGGAATTTCGCGGCAGAGGTATTGGGGGACGCCGATCCCGGTGATTTATTGCGAGAAGGATGGCATGGTGCCGGTGCCGGACAAGGATCTGCCGGTGCTGCTGCCGGCGAATCCGAAGTTGACGGGCGAGGGAGAATCGCCGCTCGCGACCGATCCGGAGTTTGTGAATGTGAAGTGCCCGAAGTGCGGCGGGCCGGCGCGGCGTGAGTCGGACACGATGGATACGTTCGTGGATTCGTCGTGGTATTTCTACCGGTATTGCGATCCACACAACGACAAGCAGCCTTTTGATCCGGCGAAGGCGGGGTATTGGTTTGCGATTGACCAGTATATCGGTGGGATCACGCACGCGATTCTGCACCTGCTGTATTCACGGTTCTGGTGCAAGGTGATGCGGGACTTGGGATTGGTGAAACACGACGAGCCGATTGCGCGGCTCTTCACGCAGGGGATGGTGCAAAAGGGCGGCGTGGCGATGTCGAAGTCGCGCGGGAACGTGGTGGGCGCGGAAGAGATGGCGCAGAAATATGGGGCGGATACGGGGCGGTTGTACACGTTGTTTGCGGCTCCGCCGGAGAAGGATTTGGAGTGGAGCGAGGAGAGTATTGATGGCGCGTGGAGATTTTTGAACCGAGTTTACCGGGTTGTGGACAAGCACGCGGGGGAAGTGGCGAGCCGGAAAGAAAGATTTAACGCAGAGGGCACAGAGAGCGCAGAGTTCGCTGAGAAGAGAACCCAAGACCAAGGTGCAAAGTCGGCACCTGGGGCACCCACGGAAAAAGAGAGAGAACTGCTGCGGAAGGCGCACCAGGCTTTGAAGAGAGTGACGCAGGATTTTGAGGGACGGTGGCATTTCAATTCGGCGATTGCGCAGATTATGGAGTTGGTGAACGCAATTTACGCGGCGGAGCCGTTGGAAGAGGGTGTGCGGCCGGCGGTGCAGAAGGAAGTGCTGGAACTGGTGACGTTGATGCTGGCGCCGATGACGCCGCACCTGGCGGAAGAGTTGTGGGAGATGCTGGGGCATAAGGACGGATTGTGGACGGTGGAATGGCCCGCGATTAATGAGGAATTGGCGAAAGAGGATGAGGTGGAAATTCCGGTGCAGGTGAATGGGAAGCTGCGGGGTCGCGTGAAGGTGGCGGCGGGGGCTACGCAGGATGAGGTGATGCAGTTGGCTGCGGCCGATGCGGGCGTGGCTGGGCATCTGAATGGAAAAGCGATTCGGAAGGTGATTTTTGTGGCGGATAAGATGTTGAATTTGGTAGTGGGGTGAAAAGAAAGAAAAGGCTTAACACAGAGTGCGCAGAGAAAGAGCACAGAGAAAAGGAATTCAAGAGGGGCACGATTTATCGTGCCCCTACGTGTTTAGGGATTAGAATCGGCAGAGACATGAGGTGAACTGATGGAAGGAACCGCGAAGATGGCGCAGAGCGAGGCAAAGGCGATATTGAAGACGGAGCGGGGCGGGATTGTGGTGCTGGATTTTGGGGGCCAGTATACGCAACTGATTGCGCGACGGGTGCGCGAGCAGCAGGTCTTCAGCGCGGTATTGCCTTGCACGAGTTCAGTGGAAGAAATTCAGAAGCTGGAGCCGGCCGGAATTATTTTGTCGGGCGGACCGAGTTCCGTGTACGACAAGGATGCGCCGGTGTGCGATCCGGCGGTGCTGGGGCAGGGAATCCCGGTGCTGGGAATTTGTTACGGCATGCAGTGGATGGCGAAGAATTTGGGCGGCAAAGTGGAGCCGGTGCAGCGGCGGGAATACGGACCGGCGCATTTCAACCTGGAAAAGGCGGAGAGCCACATTCTGGGCGGGCTGCCGGAAACGCTGAAGATCTGGGCGAGCCACGGGGACAATGTGCTTGAACTGCCTCCGGGATTCCACTTGACCGGAAAAACCGCGAACGCAATCGCGTCGGCGGAAGACCAGAAACGAAGAATGTACGCGGTGCAGTTTCACCCGGAAGTGAATCACACGGACCGCGGGACGGAGATTCTGCGGAATTTTCTCTTTCGCGTGTGCAAGGCGGAGCCGAAGTGGAGCGGGAAGGCGTTCATTGAAGAGACGGTCGACGCGATCCGCGCCAAGGTGGGAACGCACCACGCAATTTGCGGATTGAGCGGCGGGGTGGATTCGACAGTGGCGGCGGTGCTGGTGCATCGCGCGATGGGCGAGCGGCTGACGAATATTTTCGTGAATACGGGTCTACTGCGGAAGAACGAGTTCGAGCACACGCTGGAGATGTATCGCGAGCGGCTGGGGCTGCGGGTGATTGGTGTGGACGCTTCGGAGCATTTCCTGGCGAAGCTGGAAGGCGTTAGCGATCCGGAGCAAAAGCGAAAGGTTATCGGGCGGGAGTTCATCATGATTTTTGCCGCGGAAGCGGAGAAGCTGCAGAAGAGCGCGGCGGGTGACATCAAGTTTCTGGTGCAGGGGACACTGTATCCGGACGTGATCGAGTCGGTGTCTGTGAAGGGCCCTTCGGCGACGATCAAGACGCATCACAATGTGGGCGGGTTGCCGGAGAATATGCCGTTCGCGCTGGTGGAGCCGCTGCGGGACCTGTTCAAGGATGAGGTGCGGCGGATTGGAAAAGACTTAGGATTGCCGGAAGAGATTCTGGTGAAGCATCCTTTCCCGGGGCCAGGGTTGGCGGTGCGGCTGCTGGGCGCAATTACGAAGAAGGATTTGGAGACGCTGCGCGAGGCGGATGCGATCGTGGTGGAAGAGATCCGACGGGCGGGATTGTACGAGAAGGTTTGGCAGGCGTTCGCGGTACTGCTGCCGGTGCGCAGTGTCGGCGTGATGGGAGATGGCAGGACGTACGGGCTGACGGTGGCGGTGCGCGTGGTGCAGTCGGATGACGCGATGACGGCAGACTGGGTGCGACTGCCGGGGGAAGTGCTGGAGCGGATGTCGACGCGGATCGTGAACGAAGTGGCGGGCGTGACGCGGGTGGTATATGACGTTAGCAGCAAACCGCCGAGCACGATTGAGTGGGAGTGAGGGAAGAAAGTAATCGGTAATCAGTAATCAGTTACCAGTAAGAGGCGAACAGATAGCAGCGAGCAGATAACAGGAAACGGTTGAGTTGGCGCAGGTCTGGGATAGTGTGAAGGCGGAGTGAGGCGGGAGGAACAAAAAAGCCGCTCGGGGGGCAGAGCGGAGCGGCTTTTTCTCAGATCAGGTTGTGTCTACGCAGCGGGGCCTGATCGCCCAACGGCTACCGATTGGCCATTTTCTGGGCCATATACAGCAGCAGCTTGCGATCTTCCTCGTCGGCTTTGCTCAGCAAGCGACGTAGCTTGTTGAGATAGCGCGCCTCTTTTCCTGCGCTGCCCCAGGCGATATCGTCGGACGATTTGCGCTTGGGCAAGTTCGGAAGTTGAGGTGGCTCTTCACCGTCGTAGAAGAGTTGATAAAGTGGGCATTCGAGAGCACGCGCCAGCTTTTCCAATGTTTCGATGGCCGGTACCGTGTGGCCATTTTCGACACGGGAAATGTAACAACGGAGGAGTCCAGTGCGCTTCTCGATATCACCCTGGGAGAGTTTCTTTTCCTCGCGCAGAGCGCGAAGACGGTCACCGATAATCATGGGTTGAGTATTCCATAGATAGTCATAGGTAGCAAGTCGAAACTAGTGAAAAAATGTAGTATTAACGGAACCGGGAAACTTGCATCTGACTGACAAGGGAAATAAATTACCGTAACCAAAGACCTATGACACGCGTCCCAAAACCAGTGGCTCTGGCACTGACAGGACTGGGGAAACCCAGGACGACGGGGGAGGAGGTCTCGGCGCGTGTTAAGGAGGACCGGGAGCTGGTCCGGCGCGCCCAAAAGGAAGATAAGGAAGCATTTGAGGAGTTGGTCAGGAGGCATCAGAACCGGGTTTTTGCGGTTGCGGGCGGCATCCTGAGGAACCGGGAAGACGTCGAAGACATAGCCCAGCAGGTGTTCCTGAAGGCTTACTTTTCGATAAAGCGGTTCGATCAAAGAGCGGCGTTCAGCACCTGGCTGTATAAAATAACAGTGAATGAGTGCTGGGATTTGTTGAGGAAAAAAAAGGTGCGGCCCCTGGTGTTCGAGGCCGAGTTGAGCGAGGAGCAGTCGCAGGTTTATCAGGCCTCGTCGGAGCAGTCAGATGGCAGGCCGGACACGAGCGAGCGGTTGGCAGCGCGGGAGCAGGTGGAGGAGTTGATGAGCTGCCTGGAAGAACGGGACCGCACGATGCTGGTGCTGAAGGAAGTACAAGGTTTTTCAGTGGAAGAGATTGCCGAGATCATGGAGATCAACGCGAACACAGTGAAGGTGAGGTTGTTCCGGGCTCGGCAGAGGATTACGGAGCGGAGCAGGCGACGGCGGGGAGCAGCAGGAAGATAGGCGGAGATTTCGGGCCCAGGAGAACAGGAATCGGGAAGAAAACGAGGTAGGGACAAAAATGGGGAACCTAGTGAATCGGGAATCCGAGAATTGCCGGCGCTTTCGGGACGCGTTGGAGGAACTGCCACTGCGCGGCAATACGCGAATGAGCGCTGAGGAATGGCGGGCCGAACTGCCGGAAGCGGAAGAGGAGCACGTGGGAAGTTGCGAGGTTTGCCGGATGGCGCTGGAGGAGTTCGCTGAGACGCGGAACGCTCTCTCGGGGATTGCGCTGCGGGGAGCCGGGCCGTGGTTTACGGCGAGAGTGATGGCGGCGATTGCCGCGCGGGAGAAAGAAGAAGAGGCGCAAGACGGCGTATGGATCAGCGTGCGGAAGCTGGCGCCGCGGCTGGTGGCGTTGAGCGCGCTGCTGCTGCTGCTCGGCGGAAGTTGGGCGCTGGAATTGCGAAAGACGGAAGGGATCAACACGGAGCGGCGAAGCGGGGATATGGTGTTCGATTCGTCGACCGCGCCCGCGTGGTATGACGATGGACTTGGACTGACTAGCGAGGTTCGGCCATGAACCCGGATATCCGCAAGAAGGCGGCAATTTGGCTGGCGCTGGTGTTCATTCTCGGAACGGCAACGGGCGGCGTCTTTGGCTATAGCCTGGCGCGCCGGAGTTATGCGGCGACCAGGACCGTGGTGTTGAACGATACAGAGCGCCGCGCGAAGAAGATCGCGGAAATGACGCAGATGATCGGATTGTCGGGGGACCAGGCGCAGAAACTGGACGGCATTATCCAGAATGCGCAGTCGCAAATCCGGGAAATCCACACCAAGAACGACGCCGATGTGGAAGCGGTACGGACGAATGCACGCGCGCAGATGAGGGCGTTCCTGACGCAGGATCAAATGCCGAAATTCGAGCAGTTTATGCAACGGCTGGATGAAGAGCGGAAGAGGCAAAAAGAGGCACAGCAGCCGAAGTAATTTAGAAAACAGAAACTGGAAAATTGAAAATGGGAAGAAGGGAGGCCGTTGGCCTCCCTTTTTTTGTTGGGCAGCGCGCGTCGATTGCGAAGCGAGGGCATGCGGTACCAGGGAGAAGATTGCGCCGCACGCCATTGGAATGAAACTGCTGGCTGCCGATTACTTGGCCTCGAGGTAGAAGCCGTCGCGAGTCTGGACCTGCATGTCCTTTTGCTTCACGGCGAGGTGAAGCTTGTGATAGCCAACGGTGGCGTCATCCTTGCCAGGGGAGTAGCCGAGGACATACTGGTTGTGGAGTTCCTCGTCGAGGTCGGCATAAATTTTGTCGAGAGTTTCTTTCTTGGAGACTTCAAAGAAACGTCCGCCGGAAGTCTGGGCGATCTGTTCGAGAATTTTTTTGCCGTCGGGCCGCGATTCCTCGGTGCGCCGGGGATAGCCGCCGCCTCTTCCGCCACCCATGCCCCCACCACCCATGTGCGGCCCTCCGAAACCGCCCCCGCTGCCGTGGCCCTCTTCCTTGTCGGCGAAGAGGATGCAGTAGATGAGGGTGTCGGCGCGCAAGGCGGCTTCGAGCGCATCGTGGAGGGATTCCTTGCTGCCGCGGTCGACGCCGTCGGTGAGGATGATGAGGGCTTTGCGGCCGTGCTGCTTTTTCATCAGTTCGTCAGAGGCGAGGTAAATGGAATCGTAGAGCAGAGTGCCTCCGCCGTGACCGTGGCCGTGGGAGCCGCGGCCGTCGCCGCCGCTACTGCCACTGGAGGAACCGCCACCGGAGCTGGATTGCGAATATTGCGGCGTGTGGAGTTGATCGATGGCCGCGAGGAGTTTCTGACGGTCAGAGGTGAGGTCCTGGAGGAGTTCGACCTCGCGATCGAAATGAATGAGGAAAGCCTTATCTTTGTCCACCCGCAGGACGCGATCGAGGAAAGTGCGGCTGGCGACGCGCTCCTGGTCAAGAACCTGGCGCTGGCTGAGGCTGGTGTCGGCAAGCAGGCCGAGGGTAAGCGGGAGGTCGGACTCCTTGGCAAAGTAGGTGATGGATTGGGGCTTGCCGTCTTGCTCGAGGGTGAAGTCGTCTTTGGAGAGGTTGCGGACGATGCTGCCGTGCTTGTCGCGGACAGTGGCGAGGAGATTGACGGCAGAGACGTTGATGGCAATGGGAGGGGCTTGCTGGCCGACAAGGGAAAGAGCAGCGAGGAAAAGAAGCAGGGAGATGGGGAGAAGTTTCCGCAAGTTGAGGAGCCGTGCCTTTCCGCAGATGGTTAGACCGGTGCTGAGCATTATTCCCGGTTTGAGGGGGAAAGGTTCCCGAACGAAAGAGGAAGAATTAACACAGAGGGCACGGAGGAAGAGCACGGAGAGCACAGAGAGAGAGAAACCCGAGAGGGGCGGAGCAAGCTCCGCCCCTAGAAATTTATGCTGGGCCACCTGAAGGTGGCCGCTACTTTGGTATGCTACGGCGCATGACACGGAAATTTTTAATTGATACGGATACGGCTTCGGATGACGCGGTGGCGTTGATTATGGCGCTTCGGCACCCCGACGCTGAGGTTGTCGGGATTACTACCGTGGCGGGGAATGTGGAGGTGCGGCAGGCGAGCCGCAATGCACTGTATACGGCGGAGCTTTGTGGATCGAGTGTGCCGGTGTTCACGGGGGCGGAGAAACCGCTGAAGCGGGCGCACTGGAGCGCGGACTGGTTTCACGGGCGCGACGGATTGGGGGATCACGGATATCCCGTGCCACGGCGTTCGCCGGAAAAAATGGGCGCGACGGAGGCGATGATCGAGTTGATTGAAGCGCATCCGGGACTTGTGATGGTGACGCTGGGGCCCCTGACGAACGTGGCGCTGGCTTTGCAGATGCGGCCGGAGATTGCGCAGAAGGTGAGCCGGTGCGTGGTGATGGGAGGAGCGCCGTGCTGCGAAGGAAATGTGACGCCGGCGGCCGAATACAACATCTGGTGCGATCCGGAGGCGGCAAGAATTGTGGCGGCAAGCGGGCTGCCGGTGGAGATGGTGGGCTGGCATTTGTGCCGCGGGGAAGCGGTGCTGAATTTGAAGGAAATTGAAAAGGTTTTGGGATTCGGAACGGTGGAGGGGAAATTTGCAATCGAGTGCAACAGCCGGGCGCAGGAAGCGTTTCACGAGCAGACGGGAGAGCAGGGGATCTCGCTGCCCGACCCGGTGGCGATGGCGGTGGCGCTGGATGAGTCGATTGTGACTTCGGCGTCGGAACATTTTTGGGATGTGGAGACGGGGAGCGAATTGACAAGGGGAATGACGGTGGTGGACCGGTTGAATGTAGCGGGGGATGAGCGGAATCGGGAAGTGTGGGCGGGGCAGATCGAGCGAGGGCAAAGGGCGAAGATTGTTTGGACGATTGATAATGAGCGGTGGAAGGAAGAACTGTTTGTGAGACTGAGGTAGAGGAGAAGAGCAACGCAGAGGGCGCTGAGAGCGCCCTTTGGCTCCGCTCAGGGCAGGCAGAGTGCGGCTGAGGAAAGCGAAGGAAGAAAAGCAGATCCCTCACTGCGACCAGCAAAAGGCGCTGGTCTTCGTTCGGGATGACACGATTTGGGAGTCGAGCAAGGCTACGTGGCGCAGAGGGAAGTAGCGTCCACCTTAAGGTGGACGCTACTGGTAAATGCTACGGTTTGGGCTAGAAGCTGAAGATTACGCCGCCTTCAGAGCGCAGGTCTCGCCATTCGTGCTGGGGAATTCCCTCAAACAACGGGAGTTCCGCAGTCCGCGTGTTGGCGCGGGTACGATAGAGAGACTCTTCAAAGGCAAATGAGACCCACTTGTTGAGTTTGTAGTTGAGGGTGCCGACAGACATGTCGCTGCGAGAGCGCGAGCCGGCGATGGCGGAAGTGTGGATCAGGTCGTTGGTGTTGGCCTGGTCGGTGCCGTACATCACGTAGAGCGACCAACCGGCGTGGCGACCCTCGGGGTCGTGTCCGAACCAACGCGAAAGAGGAAGGCCAAGCTGCGTGAAGCCACCTTTGGCTCGGACGGGCAGTTGAGGAACGACGAAGGGAACGCCGGCGGCGTTGGTGCCGAAAAAGACGGTGGAAGCGCCGTCGATCGAGGTTGTGGAGGCGAGATTCGTAAAGCCTCCAATCGCGTTGTAGTTGGAGAAGAGCTGGCCGGCGAAATAGTATCGCAGGTCGCTGCCGCTGTAGAACTTGCCGATTAAGGTTGCGTAGCGAGTTGGCAACTGCCACTCGAAGTCCCAGCCGTTGGTATCGCTGCCGACGCGCGCGCCGGTGGCAAACGCCTGTTTGTAAAGGTTGGGATTGGTGTTGGTGGCGGTGATCGGAGCCGTGGGAACAGCGGCGCCGAGGACAATGGCTGTCCGGTGGCCCTCTTCAAAGCTGACGATCAGCTGTGCGGGAGCAACACCGGGAGCGTCATCGAGCTTGAACTGACCGACGATGCGGCCCTCGACCTGGGGCGTGTTGCTGTCCGGGCCCTGGCGTTCGCCGTAGCCCAATTGGTTGGAAAGGTTGGCGGCCGACGGCGTGTCGCCAATGGCGGGCAGGACGACGGCGACTTCCGGCATAAATTGCCATTTGCCGAAGTCGTGCGTGAAGCCGGAGCGGAATTGGGGCGAGCGCTCATAGATATCACCAAAGGCGATACCGAGGCCGGTGGTTTCCAACATGTTGGGCAGAGTGGAAGAACCGAATGGGGTCCAGTCCTGTCCCATCACGGCGGTGAGGGTGTTCGCATCGTTCAGCTTCCAGTCGATGCGCCCGTAGGCCAGGCGGATGGACGGGTTGGAGGAACGAATCGAGGAGAGGTTGCGGTTATCGGAACGGTTGAAATTTCCTTCAAAGTCCATTTCGAACTTTCCGGTGACCGTGACACTGGAACTCGGGTCGAGCCACTCGAAGTTGTTGCCGAAGCGCGTGGAGCGCGCCTTGATGTGGAACTCCGGCGCGGAGTTCGGGCCGGTGTCGCCGAGGAAGCCGGGAAGCGGGAAATCATCGCCGCCTGGCGAAGAGCTGTCGTGGATGAAGGTCGCTTTGAGGAAACCATACGGCGTGAGTCCGATGGGTCCCAGTTTGATGGCGGCTTTCAAGTCACCCTTGGGGATGCCACCCACGGGAAAAACACGGACGGGATTGGCGGCCGACAGGGTGGTTGGCGAGACCGAAGGAGCCTGTTGAGGCGGCGTTTGTCCGGCCGGAGTTTGCGGCTGCTGGTCGTCAGGATCGGCGGTAGCCGACTTGGAAGTTGGTGCAGCGGCTGGAGCGGCAGCATTTGGAGCTGATGGAGAACCAGCCGGAATGCGATAGACGGTAGGGACCATAACCGCTGGGGCCGAATTGCTGGCCGAAGCGTTCACGATTCCCGGCGCACCCATCATCTGGTTGTAATCGGCTTGCGAAATCACTCCCTTCATCATCAGGAGTTTTGCAAGCCGCTGGTCGGCATCGCTGGCAGAGGACGCCTGATTGATTTCCGCGGCTTCTTCTGGAGTAAGAATGCCCTTTGCCTGGAGCACACGGACGAGCGGGCTGGCAGCAGGCGAATTGCCGGCTTGCTGCTGAGCGGCCACAAATCCTGACCAGACCAAGGTTGCAACTAGGAGTACAACAAGGTACACCACTGCCCCACGTTGTTTCCGGAACATTACGAATACCCCCCCTGTGACCCACAATTGGTTTGTAGGTCAGTTAATCAACCGCAAACGGGTCCCAAATGCCCCGTACTTAATACCCGCCAGCGGCAGAAGTCAAGAATTCCTTTAAGAAATAGAAAGAAAAAGGGAAGTTTTTGGATAAATGAAGGCGAGTACTAGTAGTCGCGAAATTGATTTTTCACGTGGCGGAAGGTTTACGACAAGGCCAGATGGCTTTGAAGGGACCTAACGCTGTCAGTTTACGAGTCCGCGCGAGATTCGAACAGGTAACCGGAGCCGCGGACAGTCTTGAGGAAGCGGGGATTTTCCGGGTTGGCTTCGATTTTTTCGCGCAAACGGCGAACGCAAACGTCGACGCAACGCGGCGTAATGAATGGTTCATTGCTCCAGACCGTGGAGAGCAGTTCTTCGCGAGTGAAGACGCGGCAGGGATGCGAGGCCATGTGGTAGAGGAGGCGGAACTCGAGGAGGCTGGTGGAAATGTGCCTGTCCGCACAGGTGACGCGATTCAGTCTGAGGTCAATAAGCAGATCGTCGAACTTAAGGGCCTGCCGCCCTTCGGGAGCAGGTTCAGCGCGCCACAGAAGAAGTTTCACACGGGCAACGAGTTCGCGCGGGCTGAAAGGCTTGGTGATGTAATCGTCGGCGCCTGCTTCAAAGGCGGTGACGAGGTCGGCTTCACCGCAACGGGCCGAGAGAACGATAATTGGCAGGCGGTGGAGCAGAAGATCCTGGCGGACTTGGGCAAGAATGCGGAGTCCGGAGATGCCGGGGAGCATGGCGTCGAGGAGCAGAAGGTGCGGAGGAGTCTGCTTGACGGCCGCGAGACCTGAAACGCCGTCCAGGGCTTCGGCGACGTCGAAACCGGCTTTCCCCAATTCGTAACGGACGAGCACGACGATGTCGGGGTCGTCCTCAATGAGCAGAATGCGTTTCATTTGAAACCTTGGGAAGGGGAACAGTGGGGGAAGTGTACAGCAGGAGCGGGGGATTGGGGAAGGAGGGGAGGGAACAGGAGGAAAGCGGCGCATGCAAATGGCGATTCTGCCACAGGATCGTGTGGGCGGCTAGGTTGAGATCGCAAAAGCGCTGGCAAAGCCACCGCACTCCAAAGTCAGAGGTTCGAAGTGGCGTCAAAGATTTTGACGCTAGGAGAGAGAGTTGTGATAGAACGGCTAAAGATTTCGGTCCCAGGGGACTCCGCGAGGAGTCGACCGAAAGACGAGAGCACGACACGAGGCAAAAGCGATGAATACATTCCCAGTCCTATTGGCGGCGCTTTGTGTGTACGCGATTGGATACCGGTATTACAGCGCGTTTATCGCGGCGAAGGCGCTGGCGCTCGACGACCGGCGCGAGACGCCTGCGCACACATACGAGGATGGGCATAACTACGTGCCGTCGCCGAAGTGGGTATTGTTCGGGCATCACTTCGCGGCGATTGCTGGAGCGGGGCCGCTGGTGGGTCCGACGCTGGCGGCGCAATTTGGATTTGCGCCAGGGTTTCTCTGGATCCTGATCGGGGCGGTGCTGGCGGGATGTGTGCAGGATTTCATCGTGCTGGTGGCTTCGGTGCGGCACAAAGGGAGATCGCTGGCGGACGTGGCGCGGACGGAGGTGAGCGAGTTTACGGGACTGGTGGCGATGTTCGCGGTGCTGCTGATTTTGCTAGTCACACTGGCGGGTTTGGGAGTGGTGGTAGTGAACGCGCTGTCGAACAGCCCGTGGGGCGTGTTCACGATCGGGATGACGATTCCGATCGCGCTGCTCATGGGATGGTTCATGTTCAAGAGCACGCCGGGGCAGATCAAGGTGGGCGTGCCGAGTACGTTGGGCGTGGTGCTGCTGCTGGCCAGCGTATGGGGCGGGCACTGGTTCGCGGGAACGCAGTGGGCTTCCACGCTGACGTTTACGCCGCACCAGATCACGTGGCTGATGGCGATTTACGGATTTGTGGCGTCGGTGCTGCCGGTGTGGCTGCTGCTGGAGCCGCGGGATTATCTGTCGACGTACGTGAAGCTGGGAACGATCGCGCTGCTGGTGGTTGGCGTGTTCATCGTGCACCCGGATATCAAGTTTCCGGCGTTTACGGAGTTTGTCCACGGCGGCGGGCCAATCATCAAGGGCAAGCTGTTTCCGTTCTTGTTCGTGACGATCGCGTGCGGCGCGATTTCGGGTTTCCACTCGCTGGTGAGTTCTGGCACGACGCCGAAGATGCTGGACAAGGAGTGCGACGCGCGCTTCATCGGATATGGCGCGATGGTGGCGGAAAGCCTGGTGGCGGTGCTTTCGCTGATTGCGGCTTGCTCGCTGTTCCCCGGCGATTATTTCGGGATCAACGTTCCGCCGGATGCTTTTGCGAAGCTGGGATTGCACACGGTGAACCTGGACCTATTTTCGAGCGAGGTGGGCGAAAAGCTGGCGGGGCGGACGGGCGGAGCGGTTTCGCTGGCCGTGGGCATGGCGCAGATTTTCCGGGGAATTCCGGGAATGACGCGTTTGATGGGCTACTGGTATCACTACGCGATCATGTTTGAAGCGCTGTTCATTCTGACGACGATTGATACCGGAACGCGCGTGGCGAGGTACGTATTGCAGGAACTGCTGGGCAAGGTGCACAAGCCGTTCGCGAATCATGCGTGGCAGCCGGGAAACATGATCACCACGTTTTTTGTGGTGCTGGCCTGGGGCTACCTGATTTACACGGGAAACATTTCCACGTTGTGGCCGCTGTTTGGCACGGGAAACCAGTTGCTGGCGACAATCGCGCTGGCGGTGGGCACGGCGTTCCTGGTCAACATGGGCAAGGCGAAATATGCGTGGATCACTGTGGTGCCGATGTTGTTTGTGGGAACGACGACGCTGACGGCGGGAGTGCTATCGATCAAGAATATTTTCTGGCCGCTGACGAAGAAGCCCGGATTTGTGTTCCAGGGATACCTGGATTCGACGTTGATGGTGATTTTCGTTACGGGCGTGGTGCTGGTGCTGCTGAATGTGGCGCGGCGGTGCTGGCAGACGCTGCACGGGGAGCCGATACCGAAGGAGGCGTTCGGGCCGCCGGCGGTTGGAGAAGGATTGCCTTCGAGCGGGTGTTGCTAGAGGCGGAAGAGATAGAGATAACGCAGAGCGCGCTGAGAGCGCAGAGTACGCAGAGAAGAGCGACCCGCTTAGCGCGGGCGGGTGGTGAGGCCGGCTTTCTTCCAGAGTTTCTCCCAGTGCCAGACGCCGGGAGTTTTGTGGAGGACGCGGAAGCCGAGTTGGTGGGCCAACATCAAAATTTGGCCGCGGTGATGGGCTTCGTGGGAAAACATATAGGCGAACATGGTCCCTCCGGCGGGCCACACTTGCGACCAACTGCCGCGTGAGAATTTTGCGACGCGGCGATCCGGAGTAGCAGAGAGAGCATCCGACAACATGAGCAAGCACTGGGCCGCGCTTTTCTTGTGCGCCGCGGAGGCCTGCTTCATGGTGCAGCGGTCGGGGTCGAGCGGCGCCGGACATTTGAGATGCGGCGCGGAATTTCTGAGCCAGACAAGACGGCAGTTGTGAAGGTGGGCGAAGATGGAGGCGATTGCACGGCCACTGCCCTTTTGACCCGGCGGCTGGGCGCGCCACGCACGCGGGTCGAGGCTTGAGAGGATGACCTGGTTCATGGCGTCGTTGCTGGCGTAGGTTTCGAGCAGGGAATCGCGGATTTCGGCAAGCATCGCGTGGGATTGGGCTGACATGGAGGCTCCGCCAGTTAATCGGGAATTCCGATTTAGACTACCGGCTCGCAAAGCCTAATGCTCCTCAAGGCCTGGACGCAATCAATTTGTGACGAGAGCGGCCCGCCTAAGTAGGCGGGCCCTACGCGAGGAAGAGAGATTCGGGAACCTAAGCTAAAGCCTGTGGTAGTTGGGCCGACGTTAAGATCGGCCACTACAGGAGTGACGAAAATGGCCGGTCAGGGGACCGGCCATTTTCATTTGAAGTACGAAGCTGGACTAGTTGGTGCTTTTGTTCTTGGGGGAGGCTTTTTGCAGGGTGGCGAGCAGGTTTTTTGCGCTGGGCGGCACGGGCACTTCGTGTTTGAAGACGATGTCTTTGGCGCTGACTTCCTTGCCGTAGAGTTTTTTGTTGGCACTGTTATCGGGGCGGAGGGTGGAGCCTTCGAGAGAGATGCCGGCGAAGAGGCCGCGGGCGCGGGAATAGGAAAGAATTTCGGCGCGCAAGGCGACGTCGCTTTCGGCGGAGGCAGTGCGGCCGACGGGACCGGCAGCGGCGGTGGCGTCACCCCCAAGCTTGACCTTGCTGCTCAACATGCTGGTGGCGGAACGCGGACTCATCATCAGCAGAACGAAGTCGGTGGCATTGCCGCCGAGTTGCAGGCCGGCGCTGCCGCCTTCAAGCGCCATCATGGTGGGGGCGCCCCAGGGTCCGCGGAAGGTGCTGCCGCTGCGGCAGGTCATGACGCCGCGACCATAGCTGCCACCGATGCCAATGGCGAATTTGAGGACGGAAGGGAGAATGACGACGCAATCGGCCTTGTCCAGAACGTTCTGGGGAATGCTATCGGGAGCGTCGAGAATTTCCTTCATTACCTTGCCGGCGTTTTCGACGCGGTCTTCTTCTTTATCCTGAGCGAGTGCGGGAAGCGCGAGCAGGGAGAGCAACGGGAGACCCAGCCAGATTTTTTTCATGAATCCTCCTCAGTGGAATGGCAAGTGCCAACGACGTAGAAGAAATGGCGCGCCGAAAAACCTGGAAAGGCCTTGGCGGATGTATTCCAGCGCGTGGGATGCCGGAACTATTCTTACCACCGGAAGAGATGACAGTCAAAAAGTTCGCGGGGCCGTTCGGAGGCGGGTGGCTTAGGGTTCGAGCGAAGAGGTGTAGGCGGCGACGTCGATCAAGTCGAAGAGCGAAAGATTGGCGACGACGGGTTTCATTTGCGGGATGTTGACGCCGGCTCGGGCGCCGGTTTGCATGTCGTAAAGCTGACGGACAATGTAGCTGGGGGAACGGCCGGCGAGGGCAGGCACATTTTTGAGGCCGCGGAGATTCGGGCCGTGGCAGGTGGAGCAGATAATAGTTTTACCGTTGGCGCCAGTGGTGACCAACGTTTTACCGCGCTTGAGGCTGCCGGGGGGAACGTAGGCGATGAAGCCGGAAGTATCGTCGCGGAGTTCGGTGCGTTCCAGATTTTCCGGGGTTTCGATGATGCGATCGCCGATAGATTCCGTTTCGTGGGGAGTGGAGACGACGAGCATCCATCCGGCGACGTGGGTTTTGGGAACGAACTTGGATTCGACGACGCGGATCCATGGCCTGGGTTTCATCGCGGAGAAGTATTCGGCAGCGGCCTGGACTTCCGGGTCGGTGGCTTTGGCGCCCACGGAAACCATGTTGAAGGCTGGTTTGAAATCGGGATCGGAGCTTTTGCGCGCGCCGCTCTTGAAATCGGCGAGTTGCTGGATGATGTAGGCAGCGGGAAGTCCGGCGAGGCTGGAATTTTCCGGGCGTCCCAGGCCGTTGGGGAGATGGCAGTAGGCGCAGGCGTACATTTCGTTGGCTCGTCCGTGGGCGACGACGGCGGGCATGGTTGGGTGAGCGGAGGGATGCCAGTCCACGGCGTGGAATAAATCGTGAATCTGCGCAGAGGTGAAGGTGAGTTTGCTGCCGGGAACGTGGAGCGGAGCTGTGTCTTCGGGCTTGGCGGGCGCGTCGGGAGGAGGTGCGGGCGGATTGACGGCGTAAGCCCAGTAGGGAGGGGGCTCAGAGAGAGGCTGGGAATTCGTGGAGGGAGCTTGGCTTCGAGCGGCAAGCGCGAGAAGAAATGCTCCGGAGGCGAGAGTGAAGGCGATTACCTGTAGTTTGCGTAGATTCACTGGTGACCTTTTTCTTGGCAAAGAAAACTGTGCTGCGCGCGGAAATTGATCAGCGACCCGAGGCCGTACCGATCAGCGTTACCGCGATGACGCATGGAGTGGAGGAGCGATTGTGCCAGGCGTGGCGCGTGCCGTTCTGGACGACGCAATCGCCGGGCTTGAGGAGGAGTTCGGCGCCGTCGTCGAGTTCGAGATAGGCCTCGCCGGAGAGGACGACGTCGAAATCCACGGTGTCTGTGGTGTGCATGCCGGGGTGCATTGGTTCGAGAACTTCGACCATGCCGGGGAGTTTCGATTGGATTTCGGCAAAGGCGGCTGGGAGATCGGTTTGCTGGGCGACGGCTTGAGTGCCGGGAGGGATGGTGAAAAAACCAAAACGAAAACCACCTGGGGACGGGAAGTAACGTGGATGCGGAGGTGGAGTTCCGTTGCTGGGGAGGGACGGGGGAGAATCGGCGCCCCAGAGGCGGTGGAATTCGAAGCCGGGGAGCAGGGAGAGAGTGATGGGCAGGACGGTGGCGTCTTTAGCGAAGACGGATTTGCCGGCGGAGTTGCGGCCGGTGACGACGCAGCGGATGTTCATGGGAGAGTTCTCCACATCTCTGGAAAGCGGAGGGATTGTACGTTTTCTTTATTGATTCGGGAAGAGAAGAGAGGATTTAAACACAGAGGACACTGAGTAGGAGCACAGAGCACTCAGAGGAGAAGGGAGAGGAGCAGCAACGTTGTCCGCTCCAGAGTGGATGGTTTGACTTGGATGGGGGCGGTGCTTAAGATTGGCGCGGATTGTCGAGAGTGATTTTGGATGCGGACCATGGGGAGGATGAGGATGCTGAGGCGGCTTGCGGGACTGGTGGCGGTGAGTTTGCTTGTGGGGGCGGGGAGTTTGTTGGCGCAGGGGAAGGCGGATGGGCCGGAGTTCGACGTCAAAGAGCACTACACGAAATATGAGTACCGGATTCCGATGCGCGACGGGGTGCGGTTGTTTACGTCGGTGTACGTGCCGAAGGACGAGTCGAAGAGCTATCCGTTTCTGATTAACCGCACACCGTACAGCGTGGCGCCTTATGGCGTGGACCAATACCGGACGCAACTGGGGCCTTCGCCGGATTTCGACAAAGCGGGATACATTTTTGTGAACCAGGATGTGCGCGGGCGGTTCATGTCCGAGGGCACGTTCGTGGAGATGCGGCCGCACATTGACAACAAGAAGACGAAGAGCGACGTTGACGACAGCAGCGATCTCTACGACACGATCGAATGGTTACTGAAGAATGTGCCGAACAACAACGGGCGCGCGGGGATCTGGGGAATTTCGTATCCGGGATTTTTCACGTCGGCGAGCATGATTGATTCGCATCCCGCGCTGAAAGCCGCGTCACCGCAAGCGCCAATGACGGATTTGTTCAAGGGAGACGATGCGTATCACGGCGGGGCGTTCATGATGGCGGCAAATTTCGGGTTTTACAGTTTTTTCCGGCCCCAAGACAATCCGGCATTGCCGCCGAAAGTGCGTGTCCCATTCGATTACGGGACGCAGGATGGATACGAGTTTTTCCTGAAGGCGGGGACCCTGGGAAATCTGGGGAAGCTGCTGGGCGGGCAAGAGGAGTTGTGGCTGGACCAGGTGCACCACGACACGTATGACGATTACTGGAAGATGCGAAACCTTTCGATGCACACAAAGAATATTCACTGCGCGGTGCTGACAGTAGGCGGGTGGTTTGACGCGGAGGATCTCCAAGGGCCGTTCACGTTGTTTCATGCGATCGAGCGGGACGACCCGGGAATATTCAACGCGTTGGTGGTGGGGCCGTGGGTGCACGGAGGCTGGTATCGCTACGACGGGAATCACCTGGGCCGCGTAAGTTTTGCGGCGAATACGGGGGATTACTACCGGAAGAACATCCTGTTTCCTTTTTTTGAGGCGAATCTTAAGGGAGACGGAGACGCGAAGTTGCCGAAGGCATACGTGTTCGAAACGGGCACGAACGTGTGGCGGCAGTATCCAGCGTGGCCGCCGAAAAACGCGGTGGCAAAGACACTTTATTTTCACGCGAACGGAGTGCTTTCGTTCGAGCCGCCGAAGCAGGAAGCGACGGGGTATGACGAGTATGTGAGCGATCCCGCGAAGCCCGTGCCGTTCGTGAGCTATGTGGCGCAGACGGTGCCGCAGGAATACATGCTGGCCGACCAGAGGTTCGCGGCGTCGCGAACGGATGTGCTGACGTACCAGACGGAAGTGCTGCAGGAGGACGTGACGATTGCGGGGCCAGTGTCGCCGAAGCTCTTCGTTTCAACGACAGGGACGGATTCGGACTGGGACGTGAAGCTGATCGACGTCTACCCGGCGGATTATCCGCAGAGCAAGCTGGACGAGCCGCGGCCGGACGAGAAGGGGAAGCCGCGGACCGACGTGGGTGCCCCGGAATTCACGATGGGCGGATACGAGCAGTTGGTGAGAGGGGAACCGTTCCGAGGGAAGTTCCGGAGGAGCTTTGAGAAGCCGGAGGCGTTCACGCCGGGGAAAGTGGAGGAAGTGTCGTTCGCGATGCCGGATGTGAATCATACGTTCCAGAGGGGACACCGGATCATGGTGCAGATACAGAGCTCGTGGTTTCCGCTGACGGACCGGAACCCGCAGGTGTTCTTGAATATTCCGGATGCGAAGGCTTCGGATTTTGTTAAGGCAACGGAGAGGGTGTATCACGGGGCGGGACAGGCGTCGGGGATCGAGGCGAATGTGATGGTGGCGGGGGAGAAGAAGTAAGGCAGAAGAGAAAAAAGATTTAAACACAGAGAGCACTGGGGAAGAGCACAGAGGACACAGAGAAAAGGTTAAGCGGGGAGGGATTCGCGGAGGCGCTTGGAGGTGAGTCGGGGGACGGCGACTTCTTTGAGGGATTCGCTGACCTGGCCGACAACGGTTTCGCGGGAGAAGGGTTTCTGGAGGAAGAAAGCGTCCTGGAGGAAATCGTCGTCGGGAGCGGATTGTTCGAGGTAGCCGGTCATATAAACGATTTTGAGGTGAGGGAGCAAGGCTTTGAGGCGCCTGGCGAGCGCTGGACCGCGCATTTTGGGCATGACGACATCGGTGAGGACGACGCTGATGGATCTCCCGAGGCGTTGCACGATTTCGAGGGCTTCCAGTCCGTCTTCGGCGGAGAGAACGCTGTAACCGGCGGATTTAAGGAATTCGCAGGCCAGTTCGCGGACTTCCCGCTCGTCCTCGACGACGAGAACGGTTTTGCGACCGAGGATGGGTTCGGGCATAGCGGCAAGCCGAGGAGCTTCGTCGAGTTGCTCGAAGGTTTGCGGCAGGTAAACGGTGAAGCGCGCACCGTTGCCAGGAGTGGAGTCGACCGAGATGAAGCCGCCGCTCTGCTTGACGATGCCGTAAACGGTAGCGAGGCCGAGGCCGGTACCCTTGCCGGGTTCCTTGGTGGTGAAGAATGGCTCGAAGATACGGGCCTTCGTGGCGGCGTCCATGCCGTGACCGGTGTCAGAGACGGTGATCATTACGTAGTCTCCGCGTTCCACAGAGGTATGAAATGCTGCGTTGTCGTAATCGACGATGATGTTCTGCGTGTCGACGGTGAGTCTGCCGCCGAGAGGCATGGCATCGCTTGCGTTGACGGTTAGGTTCAGAAGGACCTGTTCGATCTGGTTGGGGTCGGCCTTGATGCGGCCGAGCGAATCGCCGAGGCGAAGGCTGAATTCGATGTCTTCGCGCACCAGGCGGCGAAGGAGTTTGCCCATGTCGGCGATGAGTTCGTTGAGGTCGAAGACCTTGGGCTGAAGAACCTGCATGCGGCTGAAAGCGAGCATCTGGCGGGTGAGGGAAGCGGCGCGGTCGGCAGTTTTGCGAATCTGCTGGGAACTGCGATGGAGGGGGTCGCCGGGCTGAATACGGTCGAGCAGCAGATCGCTGTGGCCGCGGATCACGGTGAGCAGGTTGTTGAAGTCGTGAGCGACGCCGCCGGCCATGCGGCCGAGAGCTTCCATCTTTTGGGCCTGGCGAAGCTGGCCCTCTAGCATTTCGCGCTGGGTTTCATTGCGTTCCAGGGTGTCGCGCATACCGTCAAAGGCGCGGGTTAATTCCGACAATTCATCGTGGCCGCTGGCTTCGAGAGGATACTCCATGTCGCCTCGGGCGAGGGCGTGAACGCCACGAACGAGGGAGGCGAGGGGACGCGTGACGGTATCCGAGATGAGATAGATGAGCGCGGCGCCGGCAATGATGGACATGAGGCCCAGGCCTAGAAGGAGGTGGTTGAGGCGCAGGAGATACGCGTCGGCTTCGCGGTGGGATTTGAGGACGATGATGTCGGCGGCGGGCTGGAGGCCCGGGGCGAGTTCGACGGCGCTGGCGTGATACCGTTCCCCGCCGACAGACAGTTCCGTGGGAACGAATTGGTCGGGAAAGCCGCGGGAGAACTCTGCTTCCTTGAACAGGGGAAGGGTGCTGACAGCAACTTTGCCTGCTTCGCGGAAGATGATGTCGCTGGAGGTGATGCGAGCGAGATCGGCGGCGGCGCGTTCGCTGATCAGGCGGCCGACAACGACAAAGCCGAGAAGATTTTTGCGCTTGGCGGTGTCATAAAAAGGCTGAAGAACGACCTGATAGAGCACGGTGCCGGTGAACCACCAGCTGGAACTTTCTCCGCGGGCGATCGAGCGCGAAACCATTTCCTGCGCGGCTGAAGCGGTGAGAGAGGAAGTGGTGGTGTGGAGTGCGACGACCTTGGCGTTCTTGTCGGCGAGGACGAAGAGGTTGCAATCGTCGGATTGCCAGGGGTCCTCGCTGGCGTCCCGGATGGCGGTGGGATCTCCGTTGCGCATGTAGGCGAGGGAGGCAAGCAAATCGGCTTTGCGGCTGAGGGAAGTTCTCTGCTGGCGATGGACGGCCTGGATGGTGAGGGTGGCGTTCTGTGAGTCGAGTTCGATCTGATGCTCAACCTGAGCTTGGGCATTGCGGCGAACGACGAGGAGCGTGACGCTGGTGAGGGCGGCGGTGAGGAATATGAAGGAGAAGAGGAGTTTCGTACGCAGACGGAGATTGGCTGGGCTATGCGGCAGAAGATCCGCGGCAAAGCGGCTGGGCAGGAGCCGGTTACAGAACTGGACAAGTGTCACAAGGCGAATAGATTACGGAATAGGGTGGTGAGCCGGAATGGGACAGAAGTACCGTTTGCCCAGTACGGGGAGTAACTAGTATACGGATTAGTAACCATATAAGCGATTGAAGCGGAAGAGGTTAGGCTGACTATCAGAAGTTGCTATTCGTATCAGTTAACGACAGTGCCCCGAAGCGGCTGATACGCTACAAATACTACGCTGAATCATTTTTCGCGCTCGAGATTCAAGAGCTCGAGAGTTAGTGCGCGAATTGGGGAGTTAGCAATGTGAGGTAGTCGTTGTGCGCGACGAAAACGAGATTGGACAGGAGCGCCCGAGCGAGCCGGATTAGAGATCAACAAGCCACGAGAGTGGGCGGATGAAAATCGCAACTGCGGCGGAACCAGAAAGTGGTGAAGGGAAGCGGGGCGAGTTTCAGGAACTGCTTCCGAAGCCGTACGAGTGCTCGATTTTGGAATTGAGCGAAACGCCCGGCTTCGCGGGACATGAAGAGAAGTTCGAGGCACCGCGGGTAGCGGGAGATTTCATAATGGCGGAGGGCACGCTGAAGGTTGGAGTGCCGCTGGAGGGAGGAGGCAAGGACGACTGCGTCCTCGATCGCCAGGCAAGCGCCCTGGCCGAAGTTTGGGCTGATCGGGTGAGCGGCGTCGCCGAGGATGGCGACGCGACCGACGACCCAGGGAAGGGTTGAGAGGCGATCCTGAACTTTCGTGCAAATCGCACTCTCTGCCTTCTCGATAAGCTCCGGCACCGGAGCGTGCCAGCCGGAGAATAGTGTTTGAAGTGTGGCCGCTTCGGAGAGGCCGGGAGGGCGAAGAGAATTGTTGGCGACGGCGTACCAATGGATGCGGCCGGGCCCGAGGCGCAGAATGCCGAAGCGCCTGCCAGGGCCATAGGATTCGGAAAAGTCGCCGTCCTGCTTGAGGCCGAGATGGAGTGCTTCGTCTTCAACATCAATGCTAGTCATGCCGCGCCAGACGCTGTACGGGCGGTTAGAAAGTTTGCTCTTGAGCCCGAGAGAGTTGCGCACGGCCGAATGAATACCGTCGCAGGCGACGACCAGATCAGCTTCGACAGCGACGCCGTTTTCGAAATGCAGCAGGACGGAGCGGGGGCGCTGCTCAAGACGAGAGAAGGTGTGACCCAGATGGATGGAACCGGGGGAGACGGTGTGCGCCAGGGCAGATTGAAGTTCGGCGCGGTGAACGGCGATACCGTTGCCATTGAGGACGGCCAGAGGAAGGGTCTTGATTTCCTCTCCGCTGGAATCCTTCATGACCAACCGACGGAGCGAGCGGCTACGGGCACTGAGCGTCGAGAGAATTGCGGGATCGATCTGGTTCAGTGATCTGACCGCATTGGGCCAGAGGCTCATTCCGGAGCCGACTTCTCTTAATTCGGGCGCGCGTTCGTAAACGTCGACCCTGAAACCGACTTTACGCAAAGCGATGGCAGTGGCCAGGCCGCCGATGCCGCCGCCGATGATAGCCGCACGTTTCACAATTGCCCCCAAGCTAGAACAGGATAGCGCCTGGCGGGAGTTGAGATGTCCACCTGAGGTCTTTTGCAGGCAATGAGATTGTCACGGGGAAGCGCTGCAGGGAGCAGAAAAGCGGCCTTGCGCTGGCAGGATAGCCGGGCAATTGTTGCATTGTTTATTGGTCAGACGGGACTTAACGCCCCGACCGCGTCGGGGTAAACGCCGTTCGCAGATGAGACGCAGAGGTCGCAGAGAAAAGCGGCAGAAAAGAAGAACCCCGCCCAGGATGCGAGCGGGGTTAATCGGATTGAGAAGGCTGGGCGAAGGATTAGGCGGTCAGTTTCCGGCGGCGGATAACCATACCCAAGAAGCTAAGGCCGCTGCCCAAGAGCATGATGCTGGAAGGCTCCGGGGCGGCAGTTGTTCCACCCATAGTTCCGGAGACGGCCCACTTATTGCCGTTGCTGGTTCCGCCGTCGAGAAAGCAAGTTCCGGCATTCTCGCAGCCGCTGGCCATCATATCCAAGGAACTGATGAGGCCTCCGGGAGCCGAGAAAGTACCGGTGACGATGAACTCAGTGGTGGTTCCCGCTGCGACGACGAAGGGGGTTAAGGTCGAGCTGACAGCAGTGTCACCGCAGATCCAACCCTTCACGGTGTTTGAGCTGCAATCCGGCGTGCCGCCATTGTTTAACTTGTCGTCGGTAAAGAACTCCCAGTTTCCAAGGGAAGCACTGCCGTTGACGGTGGCGGTCGAGAGCGAAAAGCTCTCCGAACCCGCAGCGCTGAATAGTTGGATGGCGAAAGAGTTGATGTCCGTATTCAGAGCTGTGCCGTTGACGAAATCCACTACCAAGTTCCATGTACCACTGGTCGTGCCACTCGTAGTAAGGGAAGCGTTAGCATTCCATCCAGTTTCCTGGAGGTTGATGCTCCCGCTCACTCCATCTGCGAGGACTACCTGTGCCGCGCCGAGGACGAGAATCGCAGCAAGAGCAAGCAAAGACAAGCGTGCAAGATTCATTTAGACTCCTTGTCCGCTTGTAGTGCAAGTTTCATGCCAAAATCCCAATCGCTGCGCCTTAGGTGCATTCCGTAACATGCTGATTATGCATGGCTTAATTTTGTCGTAGAAGGGGGTCAATTCGGGAAGGCGAAACCCGTGAAAAGGTTTTCCGTTATCGCGTTCCTTTTGGCTAATGTTTAACACCATCATCCTGGGGACGATGAATTGTCAGGATGTTGGTGCAAGACTAAGGGGACTAGTGGTTAGAGTCGAGCTAGGCATTATCCGCCGGAAATCTGGGGCTCATGAAGGTTTAGAACACCCAAGTTTCAACGTTGACAAGACAGACGAGCCGGGGGTTGACGGAGGCAGGTGTGTCGGACAGAATTTGCCCTGGCGAACGATGCGGGGAGGAAGGCAAACATGGTGGTGACAACGGAATATGTGGACATTGCGCTGGCGGGCTCGCCGATGCTGACTTTTGTGGCGGCGCCGAAAGCGGAAGGCCAATACCCAGGGATCTGGTGCTACTCGGACATTTTTCAACTGACGTCGCCGACACTGAGAAGTTGCGTGCGACTAGCCGGATATGGGTTTGTGGTGGCGGCGCCGGAGATTTACAGGCGGATTGAGCCGCCGAGAACGGCGATTGCGTTTGATGACGCGGGGCGGACGCGCGGGTTGGCGGATGCGGCGAAGACTCCCGTGGCAGATTTTGACGCGGATTGCCGGAGCGGGTTGGATTGGCTTGGAAAGCATCCGAAGGTGGCGCGGGGGAAGATCGGGGCCGTGGGGTTTTGCATTGGAGGGCACCTGGCGTTTCGAGCAGCGTTTCAGCAGGATGTGAAGGCGACGGTGTGTTATTACGGGACGGGGATTCATGACGGGAAGCTGGGAAAGGATGCGGACGCGGGATCGCTGGCGCGGGCGAAAGAGATTCGCGGGGAGCTGCTGATGATTTTCGGGACGCTGGATCCGCATGTGCCGGAGGCGGGGCGGGAGGCGATTGACGGGGCGTTGAAGAAAAGCGGGATACGGTATAGGCGGATTTTGTATCCGGCGGATCATGCCTTTACGCGGGATGAAGGGGCGCGGTTCGATCCGGAGGTGACGGATCAGGCGTTTGCTGAGATGGTGGGGCTGTTCCGGAGAGTTTTCCAGGGATAACTAGGAGGGGAATAAAGCCGCGTTCCGGTTGGTGGGGATTGGTGTGTGCGTGAACTCGGGGGAAATGCGCCCTGGATTCGGTGTGGGCGTTAGGGTTGAGACCGTAAAAGCGAGCCGACCGGGTCGGCTCGCACTCAAAAGTGAGAGAGGCCCGCCGCCCTTCTTCGCCAGGGCGAGCAAACGGGCGGGCCCTACGGCCCGAATCCATGATGAAAATTTGTTCGGGTTGGGTGTCGAATTTGGGGAGGTGTAATCGACTTACATGTAGAAGGGTAGAGGTTCTCAGGAGAAGTTTTATGTTGAAGAAGAAACACAAGTTAGGGGTTGCGGCGGTTTTGGCAGGGGCGGCTTTGTTCAGTCCGCTGCTGTGCGGGATGACCTGCTTGGAAACGCGCGTCGAAAGGGCCAGCGCGGCGGTGGAGGCGGCCGCACCGTCGGAGGAGTTGATGGGGGAACTGGCGAAGAGCGAGGTGGTCGGATGTGTGTTGACGCATATGGTGTTGCGCATGGACGTGAGGGACTGGACGGAGGTGGCTAGAGTGGGGAGTCGGTTTTGGGTGGGGGTTGAGATCTTGCGATTCGTGGAAGGAAGATAATCAATGCGGCAGCAGGCGGGAATTGGAGAATGGCTGGTGCCGCACCCAAGGTGAAAGATTATGAGGTAGACTGTGGGCATGAAGATCGAGTTGAAGCCGGAGCTTGAAGCGTTGATCAAGCAAGACGTCGAACGCGGCGCGTACAAGAGTGTGGACGAGTTTGTTGAGCAGGCGGTTTCGCTTCTGCATGAGCAGGAAGCGTGGCTGGCGGAGCAAGGGAGCGAAATCCGGGCCAAAATCGAGGAAGGGTGTGCGGCCGCGCAACGCGGAGAATTAATTGATTCCGGCGATGTTCGTGCTCGCCTGGAAAACAAGAAACGAGCCTGGCTGACTGAAAAGCGCCGGGCATGAGCGAGTATCGGTTCACGCCGCCAGCTGCCGACGATCTCTTTGCTCTCTGGAGTTACATCGCAGAAGAAAGTCCCGAGACTGCGAACCGAGTCGAAGAAGCCGTCTATTCCGCTTGTGCTTTCCTGGTGCAATTTCCCCATGTGGGGCGCATCCGCGAAGATCTGACAGCCCTGCCAGTGCGTTTCTGGCTGGTGCAACCTTTTCGAGATTGCTGGATTATCTAGGACCCGAAGTCGAAACCTCTACAAATAATCCGAGTCATACATCCTGCGCGAAACATTGCGGCTATTTTGAGCTAGGGAGCGGATGTAGGAAAGCAAAACCGGGTCGTCTCAAATGTGCATATGCATTGTGTGTGCTTGCCGGCTGGAAGTCGGAACGGCCCGCCACGGACGGCGGGCCCTACGGGGATTAGAGAAAACCGGGAAGGCTTGGCCACCTGAAAGTGGCCGCTACGGACGTTGCGGTTAGTGGGTGAGGTTGCGGGTGCGGGAAGGGATGGGCGGGGTGTCGGAGGATTCGAAGTTGGTTGGGCCGGGGTGGACGGCGTGGAACTCGGGGTGGGTTTCGAGGAGGCGAACGCAGCGATTCCAGCGGAGGATGCTGTCGTCATTGCCGACGGGGCGAATTTTTTCGGCTTCGGCGAAACAGTGGAGGGCTTCTTCGACGAGGGGAAGGAGAATGTGCGCGGCGCAGCCGGTGCGGAGCTGGGCTTTGGCGCGGCGCTCGAGGAAGAGGCCGGTGTAGTAGAAGCGTTCGTAGGGATCGCGCAGGGACTGGAAAATGGAGCGGCATTCATCGTAACGATCGCCGGAGATGCCGAGGAACTGGTCGGTGATGGAGAGGCCGAGCATGCGGCGGGCGAGTTGCTGCTCGGGCTCGATGGCGAGAATGTCGCGACAGATGGATTCGGCCTCCTCGGGCTCGTTGAGGTAGCGGTAAAGCTCGACCTTGGCGATAGCTTCGGGGATTCCTGCTTTGGAGATGGACTTCAGTTGGAGTTGCATGGCGCCTCGCTTACCGGGCGGTGACAGCCCTCAGCATATTGAAAGAACCTGATTCGTCAAACAAAATTCCACAAAAGATAGCCGGCCACAACGGTGCCCAAAACCGCGCCGCCGTAGCAGCAGACGGCGATGACTTCGTTGAGGTGCTTGATTTGCAGGCCGTCGTAAAGGGTGTAACGAATGCGATGAGCGGCGTGGAAGAGCGGCAGGGAGCAGAGAACGAAGAGGTAGAGCCGCACGAGCGGAAACGAGAGAAAGGCACCGGCGGTGGCATATTCGGTGGCTTTGGTCAGGTTGAGGGGGCCCGCGATTCCGAGGAAGAAGAGGTGGACCGGGATCAGAAAGGCGGCGACGACACCGCCGGCGCTGAAGAGGAGCCACAAGAGCGGTTCGATGCGGAGTTTGGTTGGTTGCGCGTCCATTTCGTTTTCTGTCCTTTGTCCGTCGGAACCCATCGGGCTCCGTTGACTTCCTCGCCGGATCGCAGTTCGCGAGCGAAAAGCAGATCCCTCACCCCGCAAAGTGCGCGGGGATTCGGGATGACAATGGCGTGGAAGAGTCGTAAGGCAACACGGCTAATTAACTCCTTAACTTCGCATAAGAATCCAGGCGATGATAACGGAAATCACGAACCACGCAACGAAATTGGGGCCGGAGATCATGAAACCGGGGACTTTTTTCCCGCCGACGCGGATGGACATGGCGCGGGCGGAGAGATTGAACCAGGTGATGGAATGAAAGACGACGAAGAAAAAGCTGATGACGTTCAAGGCGATAACAAGCGGATTTTTTAGAATGTCCAGAAATATGGCATAGGCTTCCGGGCCGCGAGAGAGCGCGTAGATCTGGAAAAGCGTTTCGACGATGAAGATCGCGATGAAGACGCTGCTGATTTCGCGCAGCACGAAGCGGAGATATTCCCAGCGCTGGAGCCACCAGTAGGTGGAGACGCGCTTGCGATACCAGCGCGGGTGATTGAGCGTGTAGGGAGGCGTGGCGGCCGCGGATTTCATTTGCCACCCCAGGGCATCACGACGGATTTCACCCAGTCGAGCGCGGCGGTGAGCTTATATTGCTGAATGGCGCCGGCGGGATCGACGTGTTTTGGGCAGACGCGCGTGCATTCACCGACAAAGGTGCAGCCCCAGATGGCGTCGTGCTGGGAGAGAACGGGAAAGCGATCTTTCGCGCCCTGATCGCGGGAATCGAGATTGTAGCGCTGGGCGAGGGCGATGGCGGCGGGGCCGGAGAAGAGCGGGTCGAGGCCGTAGACGGGGCAGGCGGCGTAGCAGAGCATGCAGTTGATGCACATGCTGAATTGCTTGAAGGTTTCGAGCTGTTCGGGCGTTTGCAGATGCTCGCCTTCGGAGACGGGTTTTTCTTCCTTGCGAATAAGCCACGGTTTCATTTTTTGGAGCTTGCGCATGAAGTCGTTCATGGCGATGACCAGATCGCGGACGACGGGGAAATTGCGAAGCGGCTCGACGCGGACGGTGGCGGGGGCGTAGTCGGCGAGGAAGGTGGCGCAGGTGAGCTTGGGTTCACCGTTGACGAGCATGCCGCAACTGCCGCAGATGCCCATGCGGCAGGACCAGCGATAGGTGAGGGAGCCGTCTTGCTTGTCCTTGATGTAGTTGAGCGCGTCGAGGACCACCCAATCGCGGCGGAAGGGAACTTCGAAGCTCTGGAGATGCGGAGCGGCGTCGGTCTCCGGAGAGTAGCGCGAGACTTCGAGTTTGATGGTGTCGGCCATGGTGTCCTAACTTGCGCCGGCTTTCTGCGCGGGCTGTCCGTAAACGCGTTCGCCGGGAGGCCACCGCGTGATCCTGACGGGGAGATACTCAACGCGGGGGCGTCCATCGGCGGCGCGGAAAACCAGGGAGTGAGCGAGGAATTTTTCGTCGTTGCGCTTGGGGAAGTCCGTGCGCTGGTGGGCGCCGCGGGATTCGGTGCGCTGCAGCGCGGACTGGACCATCGATTCGGCGACGTCGAGCATAAAGGAGAGTTCGAGGGCGGCGACGAGATCGGTGTTGAAGGTGAGGGAGTGATCGTCGAGCGAGAGATTGTCGGAACGCTCTTGAAGTTCACGCAGGGTTTTGGCACCGGCGGCGAGAGAGGATTCGGTGCGGTAGATACCGGCGCTGGATTCCATGGTGGACTGCATTTCTTCGCGCAGGGTGGAGGTGCGTTCGCGGCCGGTGGTGTTGCGGAGGTATTGAGATTCGATGCGGCGCTGCTCGTCGAAGGCTTGCGCGAGAACGGAATTGGAAATGGGTTTTGCGGAAGAGGCGAATTCAGCAGCGGCTTTTCCGGCGCGGGCGCCGAAGACGAGGAGTTCGGGAAGGGAATTGGAGCCGAGACGATTGGCGCCATTGATGCTGACGCAAGCGACTTCACCGGCGGCGAAAAGGCCGGGGAGAGGAGTGGCGCCGTTGATGTCGGTGCTGACGCCGCCCATCATGTAGTGAATTACCGGGCGAACGGGAATCATTTCGTGGACGGGATCGACGTTTTGGTATTTCGTGCAGAGTTCACGGACGAAGGGGAGTTTCGCGTTAATTAATTTTTCGCCGAGATGGCGGAGATCGAGGTGGACCACGGGGCCGTAGGGACCGTCAATGGTGCGGCCCTTTTCCTGTTCTTTCACGAAGGCCTGGGAGAGGCGATCGCGAGGGCCTAATTCCATGGAACGGAGGACGGGCTTGGCGGTGGGTGTGCCGAGGTTGTAGTCCTGGAGATAGCGGTAGCCATCTTTGTTGACGAGGTAGCCGCCTTCGGCGCGGGCGGCTTCGGTGATGAGGATACCGGTGAAGGGGAGGCCGGTCGGATGATACTGGATGAACTCCATGTCCTTGAGGGGAGCGCCGGCGCGATAGGCGAGGCCCATACCGTCGCCGGTTTTGATGCTGGCGTTGGTGGTGAAGGGGAAAACGCGGCCGCAGCCGCCGGCGCAGAGGATTACGGATTTGGCGGTGATGGCCTGAATTTTGCCGGACATTAATTCGATGGCGACAACGCCCTGGACGCGGCCATCGTCGACGAGGAGTTTGGTGACGAACCATTCGTCGTAGCGGAAGATGGCGGTGTATTTCATGGTGGTTTGAAAAAGGGTGTGCAGCATGTGGAAGCCGGTTTTGTCGGCGGCGAACCAGGTGCGCATCTTTTTCATTCCGCCGAAGGGGCGGACGGCGATGTGGCCGTCTTCCTGGCGGCTCCAGGGGCAGCCCCAGTGCTCGAGTTGGAGAAGTTCCTGCGGAGATTCTTTTACAAAAGCTTCGACGGCGTCTTGATCGCAGAGCCAGTCGCCGCCGGAGATGGTGTCGTAGGCGTGCTCGTCGAGAGAGTCGTCGGCTTTGATGACGCCGGCCGCTCCGCCTTCGGCGGAGACGGTGTGGCTCCGCATGGGATAGACCTTGGAGACGACGGCGACTTTGAGATTGGGATTCAGTTCGGATACAGCTAGGGCGGCGCGGAGGCCAGCACCACCACCTCCGACCAAGAGAACGTCGTGGGTCGTAACGTCCATAAGAAGGACTGACGCCAGATTCTCAAGGCGGCTGGCGAACGGGAACCGGCCGCGGTTAAACAGGAGGGAATGTACTTTTTGATGGGGGAGAAGTCAAGAGAAGGGAATGAAGTGAAAGAGGGCGAGTTTTCGGTAACCGCTGTCGTAATACCGCAAGACGTATTCTTAGAGCCCTGTACCTTTTTTCAACGACACGTGTCCTCGCCCACTGCGTACATGAGCGAACTAGATGTTAGAATCATGCTCGTAATTCTTCGGCGCTTTCGTCTTTGATCCTATCCTTCCGCCCCCTCATTGAAAAAAGACGGAGCTCGCCAAGAACTAAAAGCATCCTGAATCCGAAAGCCTGATGCGCTCCGAAGTCGGAAAGCAGGCCCAATTTAAGAGAAAGCCGTGTCTACAAAACGGAGGAAATCCATGAAACCAGAAATCATTCGGGTCGAGCCCCTGGCGACCTACCTCGAAAAGTACAAGGCACCCGCTTCGATGGTGACTAAACACGGCGACACTGTTTACGTCTCAGGCTGTCCGCCGTTCGATCCGAAAACCGGAGAGATTTTCCGAGGGCCTATTGAGCGCCAGACCGAGATCGTTTTAGGCCAGCTTAAGCTCTGTGTCGAAACGGCGGGTTCATCCCTGGAAAACATCCTGAAACTGAATGTCTACGTGACCTCAGTAGATATGTTTCCTGCTGTTAACGAGGTCTATAGGCGTTACTTCCCGGAAAATCCTCCTGCTCGAATCTTTATCAATGTTCCTGCTTGGTTTGGCGGCTTCGACATCGAGGTGGACTGTATCGCCGCGGTTCTTTAGATCTCTCGATTGTCACTTTGATTGCCAATCTCCCACTGCTCCTTTGGGGAGCGGTGAGACGGCTAAGCGGACATCTTGATTTCTGGTAGCAACTTTTCCGGTAACCGCAATAGGAGGATGAATGGCGCAAGTTTGGTTAGTGACGGGCAGTTCTCGCGGTCTGGGTCGGGCGATTGTCGAAGCGGGCCTTGCGGCGGGTAATAAAGTGTTGGCGACAGCCAGGGACATCGAGTCTCTACATGATCTATCGGAGCGCCACGGTGACCAGATCAAGCTCTTCGCGCTGGACGTGACCGACGAATCCGCGGCAGCGAGCGCAGTGAAGGCGGCGATCGGTGCCTTTGGCTCGCTGGAGGTTGTTATCAACAACGCAGGATACGGCAATCTCTCGTCCGTCGAAGAAACGCCGATGTCGGATTTTCGCGCACAAATCGAAACGAATCTCTTCGGGACGATCATCGTGACGAAGGCCGCTCTTCCGTACTTTCGCGAAAGGAAAGCCGGTCATTTTGTTCAGTTTTCGTCGGTGGGCGGAAGGATCGGGCCGCCAGGGCGTGGGCCCTATTCGGCTGCGAAATGGGGTGTCGAGGGTTTCTCGGAAGTGTTGTCACGCGAAGTGGCGCCGCTAGGCATCAAGGTCACCATCGTTGAGCCGGGTGGCTTCCGCACGGACTTCGCCGGCAGTTCCACCAAACTGAGCGAGGGAAATCCCGACTACGACTCAACTGTTGGAGCCACCGCCAGGTTTCAACGCGACTACAATGGTAGGCAGCCCGGTGATCCGAAAAAGGCAGCTCAAGCGATCGTGCGACTGACGCAGGAACAGAAACCTCCATTGCGACTGTTGCTCGGTAGCGATGCGTACAACGGGGCGGAGAAAAACGACCTAGCACGCCTAGAAGAAGCAAGGTCCTGGAAAGAACTGAGCCTGTCCACTGATTTCGAGTCGAAGCCCCCACACCCGGAGCGACCAAAGTGAAGCTACCTTCGCGGGAATCCGGCCCATGGGCCGTGCGTGGAGCTTGAAGTCAGCAACCGCCATCTCGCGTGAAAGAATGAAGGCGCGCTGCGGCTCAAAGCGACGAATAGACCACCCGCACAAAAACATCGCCGTTGAAAAAGCCCTTGCCCCAAGTGGCGTCCAGGTCCGCAAACGGTTTGCTCGCCGCTATTTCGTCGGCCGATTTGCCGGCGGTCTTCAGTTTTTGCACGCGATCGCGGCACACAACCAGCATGTCGCGGTATCTGGTCAGATCGGCTTTGTTGCCCAGCGGGCCATGCCCCGGAACGATCTTGGTGTTGTTGTCGGCCAAGGGCAGAACTTTGTTGGCGGCGACAATCATCCCGTCGATTTTTCCACCGGTGCTGGCGTCAATCACGGGGTAAAAGCCGTTAAAAAAAGTATCGCCCATGTGAATCACGTTGGCCTTCTGGAAGTGAATGTAGATGTCCGTGTCGGTATGCGCCGGCTGGAAATATTGCAGCATCACGATTTCACCGTTGGCGTGCAGTTCTTTGCTGCTGCTAAAGGTTTGCTGCGGCAAAGCATCCGCAGGGGATGCCGGAAAGTGCAAGCCCATAAGCGCGCTGTCGTGTGGCTCCGCCATGCGGGTCTTGGTGTTGTCGTGGGCCAGCACTGTGGCGCCCGCGGCGTGCAGATTAGCGTTATTGTCGGTGTGGTCGACATGCCAGTGCGTGTCGATGACCGTCTTCGGCGGCGCATTGCCCAGCCCATCGAGCGTTTCTTTCAACTTCGGCCAGGCCGGCATAAGAAAAGTGTCGACCACGATTTTGCCGTCAGGCCCGTTCAACACCACAACATTTCCCCCGGGACCGGAAAGTAACGTGAGATTTTCCGCCAGCGGTTGCGATTGGATGGGCGCACTACCCATCTGCGCCCGCATGGCCGACAGAGAGTCAGTTGGAGGCGTTAAGGCCTGCTGCCGGAAGCCAGGAACGCCGGCGCTCAAAAGACTTGGCGGAAAAAGTTGCGCCAGCAACACGCTTCCCGCGAACCCGGCGGAATTTCGCAACATTTCGCGCCGTGTGCTTTGCTTCTCCAAAAATTTCGGGGTCATCTTTGTTCGCCTTTCCAATGTGAATTGGGTAGTGTCTCAGGTTGAATTTCTGAGCGCAGCCCTTCGCGCGATTAAGCAGGAACGTACGTCAACCGAATCAAGTCATCTGCGATTAAATCGCTGGCCACCAGGTGGAGCGGCGGCCGGGGGCCAGCGAAGAATGGCTTGCCGCCACCAAGCACGACGGGGCGGAGGTAGAGTTTATACTCATCGATAAGATCGGCCTCGGTCAGACTTTGCGCCAGGACCGGTCCGCCAACGTGAATCTCGCCAGCCAGCTCAGCCTTCAGCTTGCGTATCACCTTCTCGAAGTCATCCCCGACAAGCGTGGCGTTGGGGCCGACTGACTTGAGGGAACGCGACACAACCCACTTCGGCTGGCTCCGCCACGCTGCCGCGAAGTCGTGGTCCACCGCGTCCCAATCAGGAAGGTCTTCGTCCCAATAACGCATGATCTCGTACATGCGCCGACCGTAGATGGTGCCCGTCAGGCCACGCACCAGCTCGATGAAGTGACGAAAGGCCGCGGGCGCAGGCGGCCCAAGCTTCATGTGGTCGACGTAGCCATCCAGGGACTGGCTCAATCCGTAGACAAGTTTTGCCATGTTGCAGGTCTTCCTTCCACGTTCTTCAGAATAGCTTGAGCCGACGTCGCGCGGAGGTGAGGTTGAACACTGTCTGCGCGTCCGTCCGCTTCCCAATCCCGAGATTCAAGCTGAGACATTACCGTGGATCGCGTTGTGTTGTCTTTGGTTAATCTGCCGGGTACTCTAGCTGGGTTTCGGTTGTTCCGCTAACGGGAAAGTGGCGAACTATGTCGGAAAAGGGTCAATCTCGGAAATCCATGTTCTCGGTGCAGAATATGGAAGAACTGCGCGGTCTCTACGAGAGCGATACGCCCGTGCTGGCCTATGACTTCAAGAGGCGAATGGTCGAGGGCTGGACGCCAGAGCACAGTCACCACCGAGGGCAGCTCGTCGCACTGACGCAGGGGTTGCTGATCGTGGAAACAGAAAACGAGCGATGGCTGTTTCCCTCCCAGCGTTGCGCATGGACTCCACCAAATTGTAAGCACGCGGCGCGTTCTGTCGGAGGCGCCGCCGGCTCGATGGTCGACTTGTCTCCGGAGATGTGCCGCGGACTGCCCAAGACGCCCTGTGTGTTCAACACGTCGGAGCTGTTGTTCGCCATCGTTCATCGCATGGTCGGTTGGGACCTGCGCCAACCGCTCGACGCGGCGAAGAAGCACTTAATCGCAGCGCTTCGTGATGAGATTCGACAGCCTGACCGGCAGTCCTTGCGTTTGACCATACCGAGAGAAGAAAGACTGGCCAGAGTTGCAGATGCTCTTATGGATGATGTTGGGGATGAACGCACGCTGGACGATTGGGCGCATGTTGCCGGAATGTCCCGCCGTACTTTCATGCGTGCGTTTTCGGCTCAGGCGGGCATGTCATTTGGCCGTTGGCGACAGCAGGCGCGGTTGTTTGCGGCCCTTGAGATGCTGGCGCAAAGCAAATCTGTCACGGAGGTCGCTATCGCAGTCGGTTACGACAGTGTAAGTGCCTTCATTGAAATGTTTCGGACGATGCTTGGAACCACACCACAAAGATACTTTCGAGGCAGGCGTTTGTAGCCACCCGGTAGAGCCATGGGCGCAACGGCGCGCCTCCTTGATGCTGTCGCGATACCGCCAGGCGCGAAGCAACGTCTCCTGCACCGCGTCCCTAGTCGGTATCGATTTATGCAGTAATTTCAACGAGGTTGCCTTCCGTGTCGATCACCACCGCTTCATAGTATCCGTCTCCAGTTACCCTCGGACCTTGAGCTATGGCCACTCCGCCTGCGCGCATAGCAGCCACCAGGCGGTCAACTGCATCGCGCGAACCCAACGAAACCGCGATGTGCGCCATTCCTGGGGTCTCACCAGGCGAGTTCATAAGTTCCAGGCGTGCTCCAGAACTTAGCGCGAGAAAGCAGGATGTGAATGGCCGCGTGCTACTTGCATATATTGGACCGATCGTAGCTCCGAACCACCGATGGTAGAAAGCACGTGCCCTCTCGAGATCAGATACCCATGCGGCTGCATGCTCGATTCGTGCGTTTGCCAGAATGATTCCTTCTTCGATCAGCTTGGCGTCGACGCGATCCACAAGCGCATCAATGTGCTTCAGCAGCGTCCCGGGAGAGGCCTCGGTGACCGCTCGGACAAGTAAACCCCACGGTTCCGACAGATGAGACAAGAGGCGCTTTTCACCCGGATGCGGCTTTCGTTCTAGAGCGAACCATACGTCAAAGAAACTCGCCAGGAACGCGGTGACGCGGTGTTGAACGCTCACAATGTCGCCGCGATTTAGAGCGATTTCGATTTGGTGTCGATACGACGAATGGTTTTGCCGCAGCACGGGCCAGTTCTTCATCAGTACCGCACGCCTGAGTCCTTCGGGATACGCCACGCGACCACGATTCTGCAGTCCCTGATACCAACCTCGCGGGTCAAATAGTGTTTCGGAATGAACGACGTTGTACCAAAAACAGGTGGTATACCCGAGCGAAGCTTCGTGGCGCGATAAAATGCGCTCGATTTGCCCCTCAATCCACTCAGGGGAACGGTACATAATATCGACCTGCGTGCCGGTGGATGGATCGCTCCACTCGTCGCCGGGTTCCCAGAAGCGATTGTCGATTTCCGCGCTCTCCCCCAAAAGTGTCCGTCGAAAATCGACCGGCACTTCCCGCACCGTGTACACGTAGAGATCGTAGTCGGACGCAGCGTCGCTAGTTGCTGCCGCACGCGAACCCGCGAGAACCACCGCCAGGACCTGAGGCAGCTTGCCGAACGCTTGTGTTAGACGTTGTATGACATCGCGCGCATCCGTGGGTTGAATGTTTTGATTCATGTCGGTCATGTTTTTCGGAATCCGGCACGGAATTGCATTCGCTTGTCAGTAGACGAAGTCTAGACCAGCCTGCCCTGTATCTTATCGACAAGGAGCCCGGCTCGCGTCAATTCCGCTCGCAGCCCAGCAGAATCTCTAAACACCACCCCACGCATGCCAAGCTGTACAGCCACTTCGACGTTTTCGCTGGTGTCGTCAATGTAAATGGCGCGGCTCGGCTCGATTTGAAAAGTATCCAGAAAAATCTCAAAAATACGCCGGTCTGGCTTCAACACCTTGACCTGCCCAGAAAGCAGCACGCCGTTAAACCAACTCAAGCATTCGAATCGATTGACAGCGACAGGGAACGTCTCCGCTGACCAGTTGCTGAGTGCATATATCGGCACACTCCGCGAGCGCAATTCGCTGAGAATGTCGACTGTGCCAGGGATCTCTCCCCCGAGCATTTCCTCGTATCGTTCGAACCAGGCATCGATTAACTTTGCCTTTTCTGGATGAAGTCGTTTAAGAGCACCGCAACCTTCAGCAATCGGTCGCCCCGCATCTTGCTCCGCGTTCCACGACGATGTGCAAACGGCAGCGAGGAAGTATTCCATCGCTGTTTCATTGCCATTGAATAGCTTGCGGTAGAGGTAACGTGGGTTCCAATCGATTACCACACCCCCCAGATCGAAGATTGCGACAGAATTGTTTGTCATTGCAAATACATTCTATCTCTCTTGCGTGAGCAGTCCATCCTGTCTGAGTCACGGGCTCAGCGGCGCGCGCTAGTCACAGCTGACGCGTTGAATTGTTGCGGAGGATACGGAGGGCGCGGAGTGTGTTCCAGCGGTTGCGGTGGCGACATCAGTCTCGATCTTGCAGGGGATAAATTCAGATGAAGGAGATTTAGCGCATGAACCAGGTTGATGGAGTATCTTGTACGAGGAGAATGGCGGGGTGGGCGGAGATTGCGGAGTGGTGGCTGAGGAGGAAGATTATGAAGAGCAAAATGATGGGAGCGGCAGGATTGGTTGGAGCGTTTGTTGCGGGGATGGTGGCGGCATCGTTGGGCGGCGGGATAGTTACGTCGGCGGCGAAGACGCGGGGGGCGGTGGCGCAGGGGCAGCAAGTGACCGTGGAGGGCGTGATCAACCCGGCGGTGACGGACGAGGACATCGCGTTGCTGCGGCGCGATTTGCGGGCGAAGAAGATGCAGGTCATTGGGCAGAATATGCCGCTTTCGGAGGGAGAGGCGCAAAAGTTCTGGCCGATCTACAACCATTACGTGAAGGACTTGCAGGAAGTGAACAACCAGAAGTATGCGCTGCTGAAGCAGTACGCGGAGATGTGGGCAACGATGACCGACGAAGATGCGCTGATTTATGTGCGGCACTGGCTGGAGGCGGACGGGGAGGCGCAGGCGCTGCGGTTGAAGTATGTGCCGGTGGTGAGCCAGGTGTTGCCGGGAAAGAAGGCGGCGACGTTTTTTCAGTTGGACCGGCGGCTGAACATGATCATCGATCTGCAATTGTTTTCGCAGATTCCGCTGGCGCATGGGAAGGAGTAGGCGGGAAGGGATACCATCGGTATTTTATGGGGCGTGGCGGCCGTGGAGGGTGGGGCGTACGAAGGCGCGTCCACCTGAAGGTGGACGCTACGCGGGATCGGAGATTGGGGGTTGCAGGCCCATGGTGGACAAGTAGTCGCGATAAAAGTGGTCGAGGCGGTGGGTTACGCCCCCGAGCGGAGGCATGGGAGCGTATTCCAGCTTGCCTTCGAAGAGCGGGGCAAATGCGTGGATGGCGCTTGAGGCGAGGGGATGCCACTTTTCGATCCAGGCCTGGATGGTGCGGCGGTTTAGGGAATTGTCTTCGATGACCATGCGGGTGAGGGCTTGGGTCCATTCGCGATGCCACTTGCAGTCTTCGTTGAGGGAATAAAAGATTTGGCCGAGCAGATGGTCGCCCTCGCGCAGCGCCAACTCGCTCAAGTAGCTCATGAATAGCTCGTCGAGCAGAGGCTTGAGGACGAGGTTCAGCGCAACGAACGATTCCGCCCAGTCGTAACAGACGAGCAATTTTTCAATGGCGAGGCGCAGAGGCTGCCAGAGAGGATCGGTCTGCCAGAGCGCTTTGCTGTCGGCGGCGAAGCCAGGATGGACGTGTTGAAGTTGTCGGACGCGGTAGGCGATTCGCTGGACGCGGCGCATTTCGTCGCCGGCCTGAAGGGTGGCGGTGATGACGATGCGCCCGCCGGGAGCCATCTGTCCGATATAAGCAGCGATCATCTGGAGGCCGTGGCCCGGATATCGCAGAGGAGCGACGACGCGAGAAAGAACATGCAGCCATTGAGGGGATAAATGACTGTCATAAGCGGTGGTTTCGATCTCTTCGAGGATGCCGTCGACGAAAATTTCCTTGTCTCTTTGCAGCTCGGTGTACTTCGTGTAGGTGGTTTCGCGGGGATCGCGAAATTTTTCCCAGGAGGTGCAGGTGAGGGGCGAGTCCTGCTGGAAGCGCTTGTACCAGTCCTGGAGCGGGACGTCGAGTTCGAATCTTTTGCCGGTGAAGCCTTCGCCCGTGTAGAAAAGGAGTTTTGAAGTTACGATTTCATATTCGGTTGGCATCCGCTTTTGCTGCAAGAGGTGCCAGTAGGTTTTTTGTTCTGCCATAAAGCCCCCGGGAACAGAAAAGGTGTCCAGTTCAAGGAGTAGTTCTAGCCTCAGAGAAGCGCCAGGCCGCGTCGTCCTGATTCAACTGAAGCGAACCCTTGAAGGCGGACATGACGGTTTCCAACTCTCCTGGAAAGCGGAACGGGCGGCCCAAATGATTTTCGATCGCCGAACGAGTGACGACGCAGCATCGCGGAACAAGGACCCTGACGTAGGCGCCGCGGTCGAGGACGGTGACGTTCTGATTGAGGTCCCTGATCGCGGCGATGATGGCATTGGCGACGGGTCCTGATTGGAGAACCGGGCCAACGGAATCGTAGGTTGCCGACAGTTGGGCAGTCATTGTTGGTTCTCTCCACTCGCGGAAGATTCCGTGGAGATCTCCTCCTCATCATCAGCGGCAACAGGGTCGAGATCGAGAAGAATGTCGCGGTTTTCAACGGCTACGGGGAATGCCTTCAAGCAGGAATTCTGGGGATTAATGCCGCGGCCTGTGCAGACGTCGAATTCCCAATGGTGCCGAGCGCAACGGAGAGTTTTTTCCATTAAGGCGCCCTCGCTCAAGCGGCTTTTCTGGTGGGGACACTCGTCGGCATATGCATAGACGCGGCCATCCACGTTGACGAGCAGAATGTTGTTCCCATCCACGCTCAAGCCCAGCATTTCGCCACCCCAAAGGTCGTCCAAAGTCGCTACTTTGCGAAAGGTCACGGCATGCCCCTTGAAATCACGTCGAAGCGATCCAGTTCCTGAAAGCCTGCCTGTGCGACGGTGAGCGCGGGATCAATTGTTTTGCCGTTGTAGATGAGATCGATTTGGTCGATGCTGGCGACGCGCAAGCTGGCCGCTTGCTGGAGTTTCCGGGCTAGCTGAAGGATGGTTTCGCTTTCCTCAGTCAACATGAGGAGCCCAAGTGTGTCGCCTTCCAGGAAGCCATAGAGAGGTATGGCCATACGGATCCTTTCATCGGACGCTAGGAGCCGTCCGGCACTGTTGACATCCTCGCCGGAATGCAGTCCACAAGCGAAAAGCAGATCCCTCACCCCGCAAAATGCGCGGGGATTCGGGATGACACCGGCGTTGAAAATCGGCAAGTCAACAAAACCTAGTCACCTCACCTGACGGATAGAGGGCGAGTTGCCATAAGTTCTAGGCGGAAGAAATTTTTTGGGCGGCGAGCCAATCGTAGGCGCCGTGATACGCGTCCTGGCCCCAAGTATCGGGCGTAAGACGGAAATATTCGGTAAGCAATTTAGAGAAGTCGGCGGGAGCTTCGCCAGAGAGGATGCGTTTTACAACGTCCTGATGATTCGCGTATCTTTCCGGTTCGCGCAAAAAAATCCAGCGACATGGCTCTGAGCAGAAAATATATTTGCGGCCATCCTTGACGAGGACGTTCGCTGTATTCTTGCGCGGAGTGCCGCCGCTTAACGGCAACTGGCACAAATCGCAGAAGGTGGGCAGCGCGGTTCCATGAACGGCGAGTTCGTTTTCGGCGCCAGGGCCGGTGGCGCGCCAGCGTTCGGCGGTCTGCTCCCAAACGGCATCCATGTCGTCCCAATATTTGGGATATTTCCGGCGCAACCATTTGCGCTCGGCGGGGCCGGGGACTGTGAAGTCGAACCACAAAGTGGCGCGGTAGGAATAGGCGCTGGCGTAGATCATGTGATGGTAGATATTAAGTTCGTCCTCGACGATGTGCCAATACCAGGGTTTCTTAAGGCCGAATTCGTCGAGCGTGCGGACGTACTGGTCGAGGATCCACTCTTCCATGAATTCCTTGAAGGAATAGGGGCGCTGATCGAGGGCGGTCAGATAATCGGTGGAGAGCCCGGTCAAGATCGAGAACAAGCGCCAACTTCGCCAGAACCACTTGTCGAGGAGGTATTGAACGTAGGCGGGATCGTGTTTCATGAGAACTTCGAGAACTGGGTGGCCGATCTGGGCATGTCGGGCTTCATCGGTTTGAATGCTGGTGACCATCCGCTCAAACATATGGTCGTTGGATTCGCGGGCGAGTGAGGCGAGGCCGACAAATTGCAAATTGGTGAACGCGGTTTCGAGTACGAAATTCGTGCCGATGGCGAATTCAATCGCGTTTTGCCCCAGGGTCAATTCATCGAAGAAGTGGCGGGAGGCGACGGCGAACCAATTATTGGTGTGGTAGAACTTGTGCGCCCAATCGAACTGGGGGTCCAAGCGCACCAGTGGATGGAAGAGGAGCAGGGGAATCTGAGTGTGGCGGTATTCGTCCAGCGCGCCAAAGGTGGACATGGTTCGCCAGGCGGAGTCGCGGCCAAACCTGGCGCCTCGCAGGCTGCCGATGACGCCGGTAAACTCCGCGAGCGGCAACGCTGCAGCATGGGCCTTCAGGCTATTCAACCAGGGCGCAGCCAGCTTCTGAATATTTTCCAGGCGGCCGATGGCGTCGCGCACCGCGTAGACGGCCATGTCTTTTTCGTATTGGTTGTCTACGTATTCGCGGTAGGAAGTCTTGAAGGATTCTTCCCAATCCTTCCATTCAGTGTGGGGAAGCCAAGGGTGGCCGCTGATTACTTCGGGGAAGACTTCGTCTTCGCGGACGTAGGTGTAGTCCCAATCCAGCTTGCGGGCGAGAGGCAGCCAATCCTCTCTAGTGAGCATACGTCTCCTGGTGGCTGCGAGGGCGGGCGCAGGGTGCCGGCAGCCAAATGGCAACTGGCGAAAGCATCTGCAAATGGAAAAGAAATCTGAGTATACTCATGTCGCGAGAATCGCGTCAATACAGAGACGCAGCGATTGACGGACGTAATCTTCTCAGCAAGTACCGCAGAGCTATTAAGTTGCGGTGAAGAGAGGGGGACGCCAATGAGCCAGGCACGATCCAACGAGCCCCTCGAGCGCGGGCGGACACCCTTGCAAAAATCCAGAGATTCCCAGAGCGGCGAATTTGACTTGGGGCGGGTGATTGACGCGATTCCGGGATTCGTGTGGAGCGCCTTACCGGATGGCGAGGTTGAGTTCTGCAACCGGAGGTGGCTGGAATACGTCGGGACGTCTTTAGACGAGGCGAGAGGGAAAGAGTTGGCCTCGGCCATACACCCCGAAGAGAAATCCGATTTTGTGGAGAGATGGGGAGCGGCGCTGGCGCAGGGCGAGCCGTTTGAAGCGGAAGCGCGGGTGCGGCGAGCGGACGGATGCTATCGCTGGTTTCTGATTCGGGCGGTGCCTCTGCGCGAAAGCCAGGGAGAAATCAGCCGCTGGTACGGAACGAATCTCGACATCGAGGACCTGAGACGGGCACAAGACGAAATCACGGAACGAAAACGCGTGGAAGCACGGCTGCGCGAGAGCGAGGCGCGGTTTCAGGAGATGGCCGATACGGCGCCGGTGATGATCTGGCTGACCGGAACGGACGGGCTTTGCAATTATTTCAACAAGCCGTGGCTGGACTTCACCGGCCGCACCATGGAGCAGGAAGTTGGCATGGGATGGGTCGAAGGTTTGCATCCTGACGATGTGCAAGGGTGCTTCGACGGCTTTCTGCCGGCGTTCCATGCGCGAAAACCGTTTCGGATTTTCTATCGGTTAAGGCGCAACGATGGAGAATATCGCTGGGTGATCGAGAGCGGCATTCCAAGATATGCCGGGGAAGAATTTGCGGGCTATATCGGGTCCAACATAGACATCACGGACCTCAAGCGCGCCGAAGAAGAGCGAGAGAGATTGCGGCAGGTGCAATCGGAGCTGGCGCATATCAACAGAGTGACGACGTTGGGCGAGTTAGCGGGTTCGATCGCGCACGAGATCAAGCAGCCAATCGCAGCAGTGCACACCAGCGCGAATGCCAGTCTGCTTTGGCTGAAACGCGAACAGCCGGACATCGCAAAGGCGCGGGAAGCCATTTTGCGAGTGATGCAGGATGCAACCCGGGCTTCGGAAATAATCAACCGAATTCGCGTTTTGTTCAAAAAGGGAGAATCGGAACGGGAGCGGCTGGACGTGAATGAAGTGATTCTGGAAATGGTCAGCCTGATGCGAAGCGAAGCGGTGCGGCGGGCGATTTCCATCCAGACGGCGCTTGCGCGCGAGCTGCCTCAAGTGCGCGCGGACCGGGTGCAACTGCAGCAGGTGTTTATGAACCTGATGCTGAACGGGATGGAAGCGATCAATGAAGTGAATCCGGCGGGGGAATTGATCATCACTTCGGAACGGAACTCCGACGGCGAGGTGCTGATATCGGTGAGCGACAGCGGAGTGGGATTGCCGGCCGAGCGGGCAGACAAAGTGTTTGACACATTTTATACGACGAAGCCGCAGGGCACGGGGATGGGCCTATCCATTAGCCGGTCGATTGTTGAGTCGCACGGAGGCCGGTTGTGGGCCAGGGGAAACGCGGAACGGGGAGCAACGTTTCAGTTCACCTTGCCTGTGGAACAGGTGAAGGCGGCTACCAGGTAGGCTGGGCGTGGTCAGCAACTAGCGGGCAGGTTGCGCGTAATGGCAGCGAGTGTTTCGTTTGCAAGCGGAGACAGGGATGATAAGCGCTTTTACTCGTGGTCGGGGATGGCTTTGGCCGACACAGAAGTTGGGAAACGGTGGCGCTGACAAGTTTGCGAACCCGCGATATACTCGGGGCACTCGACACTCTTGTCGACATCGGCGCATTTGCCGAGAAGGAGGTGATCCAGTGAGGTACGGTTTACGTTGAAGTAGTAGAGGAGGCGCTTGTGAGGTTGCCGAGCGCCTCTCTCTTTTTTTCCTGCCTGATCGAGTTCCCCGTGAGTTGATGGATTACCGGATCGAGGTGCCGGAAGCGAACCATCGGAAGGTGGTGCGGCTGCGGGCGCGGCATTTGCCGGCGACGGAGCAAACGGCACCTCGATAATTCGCATATGGGACTCTTGTCCTCGCTAGATTTGACCTGCAATTCGTGACAGAATTGTCGCCCATAACCACTCGCGGAGCTAGTGAATGAGTAAATGGCGAATCCTCGGTCGCGTGTTAGGCGTAGTCGTCATTTGCATAGGCTTGTTTTATCTATGGATTGATTACAGTCTCCGGCGAAGCTTCCACCTTGCATTCGGTCCGCAATTTAGCACAGACATTCATGACCTTAGCATTGCATTCAAGGGACAGATGGGCGCGCTTTATTTGGGCAAAGGCTCATAGTAGTGCATTCCCGGACAAGACAAAGCAACTTCTTGCTGCTTACCGGAGTAACCCTGAGAAATATATGAAATACGCGAAGTTCACTGACACAGTTGTCAGTGCCTCTCAGGTTGGAGATGAGTTGCTCAAGACTCCACCCCCAGCAAGACTTCCCAGCACAAGCGACGAACTTAGCTCCATGAGATCGGATTTACGGATAGACTCATGGGGACATCCGTTTTGTATTGTTTCTACAGATGAGCTGGCTTTTGTCGTGAGCTTTGGACCGGACGCTCACGCGCCTTTTGCCTGCCACACGCTTCGCATTGGCAATGAGATCCGCAAGTCTGAACGGAGAATTTTCCAAACGCCTTCGGGTGAAGTTGTTTTGAAGATCGACAGGCGAGCTGCCGCTCCCTCCTTATCCCAGGTCTTGTCCTCCCCACCGTCAACCCGCGATTAACGCCCTATTCGAAAGCGGAGCGAAACAGTTTCGATACGCGTTTGAGAGACTCCCGCGATACCATAGGCAGGCTATTTGAGACTTTTTTACGAGGTGAAGGGATGCGTCCACGCGTGGATGGAGTGGTGCGAAGTTTCACGTTGCTTGTGGTGGTGCTTTTTGCTGGCGCGGGAATTTGGGCGCAGGAGGCGGCGAAGGGTGGCGGCGATGGCGTGGAGATGGAGTGGGGAGTAAAGATACCGATGCGCGATGGCGTGAAGCTGAATGCGACGGTGTACCGCCCTCATGGACAGAAAGAGGCGCTGCCGGTGATTTTCACGCTGACGCCGTACATCGGGGATTCGTACACGGACCGGGCGATGTATTTTGCGCGGCATGGTTACGTGTATGCGCTGGTGGACGTGCGCGGGCGCGGAAATTCCGGCGGGGAGTTTGAGCCGTTCATCAATGATGGGCGTGACGGGTACGACGTGACGGAATGGCTGGCGAAGCAGCCGTATTGCGACGGGAAAGTGACGATGTGGGGAGGATCGTATGCGGGATTCGACCAGTGGGCCACGCTGAAAGAGCTTCCACCGCATTTGAAAACGATTGTGCCCGCGGCGGCGGCTCATCCGGGACTGGACTTCCCGTTTCAATTCAATATTTTTGCGCCGTACGACATGCAGTGGCTGACGTTTACCAGCGGGCACACGGGAAACGTGCAGACCTTCGGAAACAAGGAATATTGGCAACAGAAGGCACGGGAAATGTACCGGCAGCACCTGGCGTTCGCGGATTACGACAAGCTGATGGGAAATCCATCGCCGGTTTTTCAGAAGTGGATGCAGCACCCGGCTCCAGATGCCTATTACGATGCGCCGGCGCCGACGCCGGAGCAGTACAAGGCGATGAATGTGCCGATCCTGACGATTACCGGGCATTATGACGGGGACCAGCCGGGCGCGTTCCATTTTTATAAGCGGCACATGCAGTATGGGTCGGCGGAAGCGAAAGCGAATCATTATCTGATCGTGGGTCCTTGGGACCATGCGGGAACGCGGACGCCGAAGAAGGAGTTGGGCGGAATCACGTTCAACGAGGCGAGCGTGCTGGACCTGAACAAACTGCATACCGAGTGGTACGACTGGACGATGAAGAGCGGCGCCAAGCCGGCGTTTTTGAAGAAGAGAGTTGCGTACTACGTGATGGGGGCGGAGGCATGGAAGTATGCGGATTCGCTGGAGACGCTGGCGAATGAGAAGTTGACGTTGTATCTGGGGTCGAATGGGAGCGCGGGGGATATTTTTCATTCAGGGAGTTTGTGGAATGAGAAGAAGGTGGGCGCGGCGGCGGATGCTTGGGTTTACGATCCGCTAGATAACCGGCCCGGGGATGCGGAGAACCTGAACGAGGAGGCGTTCCTGACTTCGCAGGCAGCGGTGGCGAATTTATTTGGTGAGGGAGCGATTTATCACAGCGAGCCGTTTGCGGCGGCGACGGAGATCAGCGGGTTCGTGAAGCTGACGGTGTGGCTGGAAATGGATGTGCCGGACACGGACCTGGAGGTTTCGTTGTACGAGATTTTGCCGAACGGCGGCTCGGTGGCGCTGACGGGGAGCACGATGCGGGCGCGGTACAGGGAATCTTTGCGGGAAGAGAAGCTGGTGCCGATCGGGAAGCCGGAGAAATACGTGTTCGATAACTTTACGTTTTTTTCGCGGCGGATGGCGGCGGGCAGCAGGTTGCGGATGGTGGTGCAGAGCTTGAACTCGGCACAGTCAGAGAAGAACTACAACAGTGGTGGGGTGGTGGCGAAAGAGACCGGGAAGGATGCCAAGACGGCCCATATAAAATTGCTTCACGATGCCGAGCACCCGAGCATGCTGGAACTGCCGGTGGTGAAATAAGCGAATGCGGGGGCAAACGAGCGGAAGGCGCTACGGCTGCGGCATTTGCCGGGTGCGACGCAAACGGATCCCCGCTAACCTACGGAATATCCACTTCGTGGAAACCAAAGCCTTTTAGCATGCCGGAGATTGTGGTTCGCGCGTTGGCGGCGGCAGTCTTGAGGATGCCATCCTGCAGCGCGGCTTGTTGGAGCTGGCGCTCCGCTTCCTCGCGAACTTCGCTTTCGAGGTTTGGGTCTGGGGAAGAGAAGAGGCCGGTGTCACGGGAATATACTTTCGTTTTGGCATTATCAATTCGCGTGCTGAAGACTTCCGCAGCAGGCAGGTGAATGGAAACTTTCTGCCCTTGTACCAGGACATCGCCGGGCTGTACATGTGCGAGATTTATCCCCGCAACCACTTCACCGTGCACCACAAGGAGCAGGCGGTCACCCGCCAGAAATTTCGGAAGGTAAGGATTGGCGTGTTCGCCGGAAATAATCTTGTCCATTGTGTAGCTGACGGTTTCCAGGCGCTGTAGTTGCTGAATCTGACGAACCACGGTGGGCTGATCCACGTTGATCAGCGCGCGCCCTCCGCGCAAAATGCCGATCAGGTGCAATAAGCCATGCCCGCTCGACAACCACACCAGCGCCCCCGCCAAAACCACGGCAAGAAGCGCGCCCAAAAAGGTTCCCAGAACCCAGGAGCGCAAGTTCCGGAAGTTCCCCCGCTTTCCGAGAGTTGCCGGTTGGACAGCCTGAGTTGCATTGTCAATTGTCATCATGTTTGCCCAACAACTTGAGTGTAGACCAGGGCAAAAATCAGCGCCCGCATTCGTTCACGACCACCGCGCAGACGTTACTCCCCATGGTTGAGGCCGGAGGGACCCTAGTGGAAAAGAGGGCGCAGAATCCAAATCAAAATGACAATGGGGACCACCGCCGCAGCAATGGCTGCAAATATGATGATTGAGAGGAATATCCAATCCCGGCGGGCGTTGGCGCCGGGCTGTTCCTTTTCTCGGATCAGCAGCCGGTAGTTACGTCGATTCGACTTCCAAAAGACGTGGAAGATGTCGCCTGCTACGGGTATTGCTCCTACTGTGGTTTCCAGAACCACGTTAGCAATCATGCGACCGAGAGTTACCACTTGCACGCCGCGCCGCCAGGCCGCGAACACAATTAAGAAAGATGCGAAGGCCGCCATAGAGTCGCCGATACCGGGGACCCATCCAATCAAGGCGTCGAGCCCAAATCGAATCTGGGTTCCGGGGATACGGAATATGTCGTCCAGAAGGGCGGCAATCTGGTCGAGGTGCTCGTTTGACAAGAGTTCGAATGGCATAGGGTCGGGCCTAAATACTATACAGGCGCGCTCCTTGCACGGGGCACGGATTCGGGGCGGGGTAGCCTGTTCGGTTGAGAAATCGAAGCTCGATCCATCCGTGAAGCTGCCGTTTAGCCTCTGAATTGATTTCATCACTGTGCGGATAGGAACAGCTGGCATAGGGACACAGTGAGTACTCTTCTTGGTGAGCGCAGTAGCAAGGTTGCGTGTCGAGTGAGATCACGAGGGAGAGTCAAAATGAAGACATTGCTAATTACGGGTGCGTTGGTGCTGATGCTATCGGTGGCCGGTTGCAGCTTGAGCCCAACGCCGGCAGCGCAAGGACCACCGGGACCGCAGGGACAGACTGGCCAGACGGGACAGCCGGGGGACCCGGGACAATCCGGACAACAGGGACAGGTTGGAGATGCGGGCCAGACTGGCGATGCGGGGCGGCAGGGTCGAGAAGGGCGTGAAGGTAAAGAAGGCCGAGAGGGTAGAGAGGGTCAGGATGCGCCGTGTCCAGCAGGGGAGCACCGCCATACGAGTTCGGAGACTGGAAAACCGATCTGCGTCCGGGACTAAGGTCCTTTGGCTAAAGCTGAATTCCGAAGAGAAATTCGACAAAAATCCACCGCCGAGCTAAGGGGCGGTGGATTCAGGTTACGGATACGCTTGCGCTCACATCTCTGCGAAGCCGAGATATACTCTGTGGACTTGACACTCTTGTGGACATCGGCGCATTTGCCGAGAAGGAGGTGATCCAGTGAGGTACGGTTTACGTTGAAGTAGTAGAGGAGGCGCTTGTGAGGTTGCCGAGCGCCTCTCTCCTTTTGTCCCGCCTGTCCGAATTCCCTGTTATTTCATGGATTTATTCAGTGCTATCAGGTTTGTAGCCACCCGCACAATCTGACTTTAAACGAGGTGCATTTGCGGTTTATACTGCATCCATGTCGGACCCTGATCCACTGGCAGGCATCGTCCCGCGACGTGTACATCCACGAATCGACGGCGAAACCACCGTCACCGAACACATCGAGAAGATTGAAGGTGAGGTCGCGCTTGATTCGTATGTCAAGGCGCAAACGTCCGCGCCGGAGGTTGTAAAGCGGATTAATGAACTGGAGAACTGCCTCCAGCGCTTAGCTAATGCCGTCTTGGCTTCAGGCGACGTTGGTAGGCATCCGGAATTGCGCACTGCCGCAGAGGAAGCGAAACTGATTCTCAAGAATCGGCTAGAGGTCGATGACACCAAGCATCGATTCCATAGCGAATTGGGCGTATTTAGGGACGAATTGCGAATCATCAAGGACTAGCGCTGGGTTTGCGAGCTAAGTAAACCGGCGCCACGGTGACCCAGAATCGCTTTCAGTTTGGAAGTCCCCGCCAGAGCTATCGCCATCCTCAACTGGCGAACTGAGGAAATCTTTCGCCGCGATTGCGTCTTCCTCTCGCACCAGAATTTTAAACCCCGGGCCGGACCAAGCGAGGTGCTCCCGCATTCCTCCCGCAGTGTCAGCCTGGACCATTGCTTGAATGCCAGCATCTTCGAGCGCGCCCTTCGCCAGGTCCGCCTCCGGTCGGCTACCGTAAGATTGGACGACTACAAGCTTGGTGTGATCCATGGCTAGGATTATAAACCTTGATGAGTGGGATAGCACTTGTTCCGCCTCCGCGTTTTGACCTAGTCATTAGTTTCGGTGCGCGTTTGAGTGAATCCCGCGATACCATTAACTAGGCGGCTTGAATTTACACATGGCGAGAGATGCCTGTATGCGGTAGCTTGCGGAGAAAAAATGAGCGAGGGTATGGGGCAAAAAAAAGCGGAGACGAAGAAGGGATTTAAGGCGGGGTTTGTGGCGATTGTTGGGCGGCCGAATGCCGGGAAGTCTACCTTGGTGAACCGGTTGGTGGGGCAGAAGGTGGCGATTGTTACTTCGAAGCCGCAGACGACGCGGAACCGGATTCAGGGGATTGTGACCAAGCCGGAGGGGCAGATTGTGTTTATTGATACGCCGGGGTTGCATGAGGGGACGACGGCGCTGAACCGGCAAATGATGCGCGAGGTGGCGGCTGCGCTGGAAGGGATTGATGTGCTGCTGTTGATGGTGGATGCTAGCCGGACGTTGCCTCATGCGGATTCGCTGCTGCTGGACCGGGCGCAGCGTTATCAGAACAAGACGATTCTGGCGTTGAATAAGATTGACCGCGTGCCCAGGCCGAAGCTTTTGCCGCTGCTGGATGCGTTTGGGAAGGCCTTTCCGTTTGCGGCGCTGGTGCCGATTTCGGCGCTGAAGGGCAACGGTTGCGATGCGCTGGTGAAGGAGATTTTCAAAGCGCTGCCGGAGGGGGAGGCTTATTTTCCGGAGGACCAGATCACGGATCAGCCGGAACGGTTTCTGGCGGGGGAGTTGATTCGGGAGAAGGCGATTCAGCTGACGTATCACGAGGTGCCGCACGCGCTGGCGGTGATCATTGACAAGTATGAGGAGGGCGCGACGCTGCTGAAGATTCACGCTACGTTGCATGTGGAGCGGGATTCGCAGAAGAAGATTTTGATTGGCCACAAAGGTGACATGCTGAAGAGAATCGGAACTGAGGCTCGGAAAGAGCTTGAGAAACTGCTTGGGACTAAGATTTATTTGGAGATGTTTGTGAAGGTGGTGGCGGATTGGAGAGAGAATCCGGGGAAGGTGCGGGAGTTGGATTGGCATGCGCAGCTGGAGGCGATGGCGGAGGATCAGGTGGGGCAGTTTGGAGGGGAAGAGAAAGACGAAGAGGCGGAGAAAGAGTAACGCTGAGTTCGCAGAGGGCGCTGAGTTCGCTGAGAAGAGGCGGATTTCACACAGAGGACACCGAGGAAGAGCATAGAGGGCACAGAGAAATAAGGAAGAGAGAAGAGAACCCAAGAAGGCGGCGTAAAGCCGCCCTTACATTGCAGAAGGAACAGAGAGCGGAGGGCGGGGCCACCTGAAGGTGGCCGCTACGGACGGAGGCGTTATTCGGGGGCGGCTATGCCTAGAGATTTCATTTTGCGGTAGAGGTGGCTGCGTTCGAGGCCGAGGGCGGAGGCGGTTTGGGTCATGTTCCAGCGATGCTCCTGGAGTTTGCGGAGGATGAATTCGCGCTCGTAGGCGCTGCGGGCTTCGTGGAGCGTGGAGTAGGGTTGCTGGGGACTTTCGGCTACGCCGCGGAAGAGTTCGGGCGGCAGATGGTGCGGCTCGATGCGGGCTTGCGGGCAGACGATTACCAGGCGTTCGACCAGGTTTCTCAATTCACGGACATTGCCGGGCCAGGGATAGCGGAGCAGGATTTCCATTGCGCCGTCGGTGAGCTCGCGCATCTTCTTGCCGTATTCGGCGCTGAATTCCGTTAGGAAATAGCGCGCGAGGACGGGGATGTCTTCCTTGCGATCACGCAGGGGTGGAACGAAGAAGGGAATTACGTTGAGGCGGTAGAAGAGATCCTGGCGGAAGGCGCCGCGGGCGATTTCCTGTTCGAGATTTTTGTTGGTGGCGGCGATTACCCGGACATCCACGTGGAGAGTTTGGTTGGAGCCGACGCGTTCGAAGCGCTGCTCTTCGAGGACGCGCAGGACTTTGGATTGGGTGCGGAGGCTCATGTCGCCGACTTCATCGAGGAAGAGCGTGCCGCCGTCGGCTTTGGCGAATTTGCCGATTTTGTCTTCGCTGGCACCGGTGAAGCTGCCTTTGACGTGGCCGAAGAGTTCGGATTCGATGAGTTCTTCGGGGATAGCGGCGCAATTCACTTCCACAAAATAGGCTTTGTTACGGAGGCTGGCGGCGTGGAGGGAGCGGGCGACGAGTTCTTTTCCCGTGCCGCTTTCGCCGAAGATTAAAACGCGGCCGTTGGTGGGCGCGGTGACGGCGATCTGCTGGCGGAGGGCTTTCATGGGAACGCTGTCGCCGACGATGCGGTAGCGATGGCCGAGTTCGGTGTGGAGGAGTTGGTTTTCTTCCTGGAGGCGGCGCTGCTCGATGGCGTTGCGGACGAGGACGATAATGCGTTCGAGCGAGAGCGGCTTTTCGATGAAATCGAAGGCGCCTAGTTTTGTGGCGCGGACGGCGGTTTCGATGGTGCCGTGTCCGGAGATGATGATGACGCTCGGAGGCTGGGGGAGGCTTTGGATGCGGCTGAGGGCTTCCATGCCGTCCATGCCGGGGAGCCAGACGTCGAGGAGGACGACTTCGATGGTGCCGGAGTGGAGGCGCTCGAGGGCGAGCTCGGCGGATTCGACGGCGTCGACGGAGTAGCGCTCGTCACGGAGGATGGAGGAGAGCGACTCGCGGATGCCTGCTTCGTCATCCACGATAAGGATTTTGGGGCTTGCGCTCATCGAATTTTTTCTTCTGGGGCGGTATCGGCTCCGATGCGTTCGGTGGAGGCCGCGGCGGGAAGTTCCACGACGGGCAATTCAATCAGGAAGCGCGAGCCACGGGGCTGGTGGTCTTCCATGCGCAGGGAGCCGCCGTGCTCGGCGATGATGCGTGCGGCGATGGCGAGGCCAAGGCCCGTTCCGCGATCTTTCGTTGAAAAGTGAGGCAGAAACAATTTGTCCTTATCTTCCGGCGAAATGCCCTTGCCGGTATCGGAAACTGAAATTTCAATAGTATCGGATTCCTGGCGCAATTGCGTGGTGACAAGAATTTCGCGGAAAGGCTCGCCTTCGAGGGCTTCGGCGGCGTTGTCAATCAGGTTGACGATGACGCTTCGAAGGAGTTGGCCATCGGCGCGGATGGCGGGGAGGTTGGGCTCCAAATTTATTTTGAGGTGGATGCCGTCGAGGCGGCCGGAGAAGAGCTGCAGGGCTTCGCCGACGGCGACGTTGGCGTCTGTGGGGAGAAGCTTGGAGGTGGGGAAGCGGACGAATTGCGAGAATTCGTTGACGAGGGAGGAGAGGGTGGAGACCTCGCGAACGATGAGGCCGGCGCACTCCTGGGTGATGCGGGTGAGTTCGGGGTCCTTTGGAATTTCGTGAGAGGCTTCGCGGCGCTGGAGCAGGTGAGTGAGGCGCTGGGCGGAAAGCTGGATGGGCGTGAGGGGATTCTTGATTTCGTGGGCGATGCGGCGGGCCACTTCCTGCCATGCGGCGGATTTCTGGGCGTGGAGCATTTCGGTGAGGTCGTCGAAAACAAGGACGTAGCCCATGTTGGCGCGGCGGGGGCCCAGGGAGCTGACGGTGGCGGCGAGATGGCGGACGCGGCCGTTGACGATGACTTCGATTTCGCGGGAGACGACGCCCATGCGGAGGGAGCGGCGCATCAGCGATTGCACGGTGCGATGGGGATCCGGGCCGAGAAGAGTTTCGAGGGACTCGATGGTGCTTTCTCCGAGGTTGAACATGCGGAGGAGAGCGGCGTTGGTTCGCTGGATGACGCCCTCGGCGTTAAGGTAGATAACGCCGGCGGGAATATTTTCGAGTACGGTTTCCATGAGCTGGCGGCGGCGTTCGAGTTCCTGGACGGCTTGCTGGAGGTTGCGGGTGAATTCGTCAATCTGGGAGCGGGAGTCGCGCAACTGGGTGGTCATGGTGTTGAAGGAGCGGACGAGGACGCCGAGTTCGTCCTGGACCTGCTCGGGAACCTGGTAATCGAAATTGCCGGAGGAGACTTCGCGGGTGCCTTCGGCTAGAGCTTGAATCGGGACGGTGACCTGCTTGGCGAGGAACAAAGCGACCCACATGGCGGCGGAGAGAACCAGCAAGGTGAAGAAGAAAAGAATCAGCAACATCTGCTTTTTCAAAGCGCGCAGATTCTGTTTTAAGTTTTCGTAATCGCGGATCTGCTGTTGAATGAGGGTCCAGCGCGCGAGGAAATCAGGACCGGTACGATAGGCAGCGACGAGTGTTCCCAGTTCCGAGGAGCCGAGGGCGACAGGGACATGCGAGGCGAAAAAGCTTTTGTTTTTGGACTGCCAGACTTCGATGCCGCTGGGCAAGGTATATTGCAGGTTGCCTTGTTCGCCGCTGACGCTGCAGATGTTGAGGGAGCGGTCTTCCTGCTGGTCATCGCAAACCACGCCGCCCTTGACGAACTTGCCGTGGGAGTCGAAAACCCAGACGGCATCGAGGCCAACGGCAAAAGAATGTTCCAGGAAGGCTTCGGGCGTCTCGCCGGCGTGTTGCGCGGCCATATAGCCGAGGGTGTGGAGACGGGGAAGCATGCCACTGCCAAGATCGTTGAGGAGCTTCTGCGTTTGTTCGGAGGCAATTTCGAGGGGGCGGGGGAACCAGCGTCCGAGCGTGCGGTTGAGGAGGGCATAGCTGATAAAGAACATGAAAATGGCGGGAAGGAGAGAAACGGCGACAGCGCCAATAACCATTTTGGTTTTGAATCGCGCGCCCAACTGCTCTTTGCTGCGTTCGACAAAGAGCCGAACGAAATTGCGCACGACGATCAGGCCGAAGATGAGCAGAGCGGCGATGATGAAGCTGGAAACCGCATAGAGGGGGATGACTTCGCGCCAGGATTGCGGCTCGAAGGGAACGTCGAGCGAACCGAGAGTGAAAACGGCCGCGAGCAGGAGGGTGACGAGCACACCGCCGATGGCGAGGCGGACGCGAAGCTTGCCGGTGGAGGGGCCGGTCATTGGGCGTCCTCCAGCGGGTGAGGCAAGAAGGGATGCAAGGCGCACTCGGAGCAGAGCGGGGCGCGAGCGCGGCAGAAATTCTTTCCGGTGTGTACCAGCAGGGCATGATATTCGTTGAAGAGTTGTGGATCGTTGGGTAGACTTTCCTCGAACAGCCCTCTGATCTCCTCGTAGGACTCTTTCCCGTGGGCGAGTCCATGGCGTTGCAGAATGCGCCGCGTGTAGGCATCCACAACAAAAACAGGGTGATTCCCTGCGTAGAGCAGGATGGAATCGGCGGTTTCCGGGCCGATTCCGTGCACACGCAAGAGTTGCACTCGCAATTTGGCGGTGGGAGTGCGGAACATTGCCGCCAGGGAGCCGCGATGCTGTTTCCGGAGAAATTTCACAAATTCTTTCAGCTTGCGCGCTTTTTGCCGGAAGTAGCCGGAGGAGCGGATCAGGCGGGCGAGCTTGGCCTGGGGAACTTTTTCGAGAGCGGAAGGGGAAAGCAATCTTGCGCGGCGCAGATTGGCGATGGCGCGCTCCACGTTTACCCAGGTGGTATTTTGAACGAGGATGGCGCCCACGATGACTTCGAAGGGAGAGCGGGCGGGCCACCAGTGCTGCTGGCCGTGGGCTTGAAACAAAGCGTCAAAGTATTGATGCAGTATCGGCAGGGTTGCCGGGGCAGGCAACTCGGGAGACTGAGAGGCACGGGCAAGATGACGGAGCGGCGCATCAACGGAGCGGGAGGAATGCAAAGTGGGGCTCGTACACATCTCTTTCGCACGATAGCGACGCCTCGCGGGCAAGTCAAGAAGGGGACCCTGTCCTTCGCTACGATAACCTGTTCAACTGTACAGGTATTAGCGAATTCACAACGGGATGACAAAATCGGGCACCGCGTTTCCGGCGTGTTTGCTATGTTTGGCGTTGGGAGCACGGTTTCCAGGGAGCGCTGCGGATGTCTGTCCGTTTAGGCGAAATACTATTAAAGGAAAGCCTCATCACCCAGGACCAGCTGGATAAGGCGCTGGAATTTCAGCGTTCGAACGGCGGGAAACTGGGTAGTTGCCTGACGAAGATGGGCTTTATCACCGATGATGACATCACCGGTGTTCTTTCGCGGCAGTACGGCGTGCCCTCGATCAACCTGAAATATTACGAAATCGATCCCAACGTCATAAAACTGATCCCGCAAGATACGGCCCTGCGCTACCAGGTGGTGCCGCTTTCGCGCGTGGGGTCCGTGCTGACGATTGCGATGACGGACCCGACGAACGTCTTCGCGATGGACGACATCAAGTTCATGACCGGGTTTAACGTGGAGCCTGTGGTGGCGTCGGAATCGGCGATAGGCGAAGCGATTGGAAGATTTTACGGCGGCGGCAACGCCAGCCACGAAGAATTAAGCAACCTGATGAAGGACCTGGTGGACGAGGACCAGGAACTGGAGTTAGCGGCGGAAGAACAGGAGTTGGACGCGGCTTCGCTGGAGAAAGCCGCGGAAGAAGCGCCGATCATCAAGCTGGTGAACCTGATTTTGACGGATTCAGTGAAGCGAGGGGCGAGCGATATTCACGTGGAGCCGTACGAGACGGAAATGCGGGTGAGGTTCCGCGTCGACGGCGTGCTGCAGACGGTGATGAATCCGCCGATGAAACTGCGGGACGCGATCACGAGCCGCATGAAGATCATGGCCAAGCTGGACATCGCGGAAAAGCGGCTGCCGCAAGACGGCCGCATCATGATCAAGTACAGGGCCGACGGGAAGAAGAAGGAGCTCGACTTCCGCGTTTCGACGGTGCCGACACTCTACGGCGAAAAGATCGTGTTGCGGTTGCTGGACAAGGAAAACCTGCGGCTGGACATGACGAAACTGGGTTTCGAACCGGAGTCGCTGAAGAAATTCGAGCGCAACATTTTGAAGCCGTACGGGATGGTTCTGGTTACGGGGCCGACGGGTTCCGGTAAGACGAACACATTGTATTCGTCGGTGGCGCGACTGAACCAGGTGGACACCAACATCATGACCGCAGAAGACCCGGTCGAGTTCCAGTTGTCGGGCATCAACCAGGTGCAAATGAAGGAACAGATCGGATTGAATTTTGCCGCGGCGCTGCGCGCCTTTTTGCGGCAAGACCCCAACATTATTCTGGTCGGAGAGATTCGAGACTTTGAGACGGCGGAAATCGGCGTGAAGGCCGCACTGACGGGCCACCTGGTGCTATCGACGCTGCACACGAACGACGCGCCGTCGACGATCAGCCGCTTGATGAACATGGGTATCGAGCCGTTCCTGGTGGCGACATCGGTGAACCTGATCTGCGCGCAGCGCCTGGTGCGGCGGATTTGCGTGAACTGCAAGGAAGAGCTGGAAGTGCCGGAGCAGGCGTTGATTGACGCGGGATACACGCCGGAAGAAGTGAAGACAACGAAGATATATCACGGCAAAGGCTGCTCGACCTGCAACAAGGGCGGGTACAAGGGGCGCACGGGTTTGTATGAAGTGATGGAAATTAACGATGAATTGCGCGAATTGATTCTGGTAGGCGCATCTGCTCTGGAATTGAAAAAGAAAGCGATCGAGCAGGGAATGATTACGCTTCGGCGCAGCGGGCTCATCAAGGTGGCGCTGGGCCAGACAACGATGGAAGAAGTATTGCGCGAAACGGTTTTATAAGCAGGAAAGGGTGCCGAGATGCCAGGAATAACACTGAGCGAGTTGCTGAAGAAGATGATCGAAATGGGAGGGAGCGACCTTCACATTACGACGAACAGTGCGCCGCGTGTGCGCGTGCATGGACGGCTGCGTCCTTTGGACATGCCGCCGTTGACGGCGGCGGATACCAAGTCGCTGGCGTATAGCGTATTGACGGACGCGCAGAAGCACAGGTTTGAGGAGAATCTGGAGCTGGACTTTTCGTTCGGGTTGAAGAACCTGGCAAGGTTCCGCGGCAACGTGTTCAACCAACGGGGCGCGGTCGGCGCGGTGTTCCGGACCATTCCATGGGAAATCAAGGGATTTGACGCGCTGGGACTGCCGCTGGTCGTGAAGGGGCTTTGCGACAAGCCGCGCGGACTGGTGCTGGTGACGGGCCCGACGGGTTCGGGCAAGTCCACCACGCTGGCGGCGATGCTGGACAAAATCAATGCGGAACGCGAAGAACACATGATCACGATCGAGGACCCGATCGAGTTTCTGCACAATCACAAAAAGTGCCTTGTGAACCAGCGCGAAGTTCACGCGGACACACACTCGTTCGCGAACTCGCTGCGCGCGGCTTTGCGCGAAGACCCCGACGTGGTGCTGATCGGCGAAATGCGCGACCTGGAGACGATTGAATCGGCGCTGCGCATCGCGGAAACGGGCCACTTGACGTTTGCGACACTGCACACGAATTCGGCGGCTTCCACCATCAACCGCATTATCGACGTGTTTCCGGCGCACCAGCAGCCACAAATCCGCGCGCAGCTTTCGATGGTGCTGGAAGGAATCCTTTGCCAGGCGCTGCTGCCGCGCGCAGACAATCGCGGCCGATATATGGTGATGGAAGTGCTGATCCCAACGCCCGCGATTCGCAACCTGATTCGCGAAGACAAAATCCACCAAGTGTACTCTGCAATGCAAACGGGCACCGGGCAAACGGGGATGCAAACGTTCAACCAGGGGCTGGCAAACGCGTACTTCCAGAAACAGATCACACTGGATATGGCGTTGTCGCGATCTTCGAACCAAGACGAGTTGCAGGACATGATCAACCGTGGGGTGGCCGGCTCAGGAGGGCCAGCGGGGAAGGCCCCAGCGGGCCGCAGTCCGGTGGGATCAAAACATTAAGGGATTATTTCGGAAGAGGGAAGGGAACGAATTTTAGAAGTTGAGGAGGAAAGGTTATGCCGGTCTTTACTTATCGAGGAACGAATAGGTCGGGCGGGTCGGTCACCGGAGAAATGACGGCTTCGAGCAAGACGGAGCTGCAATCGCTCTTGAGGCGGCAGCAGATCACGCCGACAAAGATGTCCGAAAAGGGCAAGGAGTTCAACCTGCCGACGTTTGGCGGGAGCGTCAACGCCAAAGAACTCGCGGTGTTCACGCGGCAGTTTTCGGTGATGATCGACGCGGGCCTTCCGCTGGTGCAGTGTCTGGAAATCCTGGCAAGCCAGCAGGAAAACAAACTGTTCCAGAAGGTGCTGACGGGAACGCGAGCGGCGGTGGAAGGCGGAAGCAACCTGTCGGCGGCGATGAAGCAGTACCCGAAGGTATTCGATCCGCTCTACAGCAACATGGTGGAGGCCGGAGAGACGGGCGGTATTCTTGACACGATCTTGCAGCGCCTTTCGACGTACATCGAAAAGAACGTGAAACTGAAGGCGGCGGTGAAGTCGGCGTTGATCTATCCGATCGGCGTTGTGAGCATCGCGGCGGGCGTGATTACGTTGTTGCTCTGGAAAGTGGTGCCGATTTTCGCCACGCTGTTCGCCGGGTTGGGAGTAGATCTGCCGCTGCCGACCAAAATCGTGATCGGATTGAGCAATTTCGTGGGCAGCATATTCGGCCTGTTGATCGTGGTAGGTTTAGCGGCAGGCATATTCGGCCTTAAGATCTGGTACGGAACACCTCAGGGGCGATACCTGATTGACAGCCTGGTCCTCAAGCTGCCCATTCTTGGAATTCTGATGCGAAAGATTGCGGTGGCGCGGTTTACGCGAACACTTGGCACATTGATCGCCTCCGGCGTGCCCATTCTTGAAGGATTGGACATCACGGCAAAGACGTCAGGCAATGCGGTAGTTGAAAGGGCGCTGTTCCAAGTGCGCAAAGCACTTGAGGAAGGCAAATCGCTGACCGAACCGCTGAAGGAGTGTGCAGTATTTCCGGGCATGGTTACCCAAATGATTTCTGTCGGCGAACAAACCGGTGCGATGGATGCGATGTTGCAGAAAATTGCCGACTTCTATGAAGACGAGGTGGACTCGGCGGTGAAGGACCTCTTGACCGCACTGGAACCCATCATGATCGTATTCCTGGGTCTTATCGTCGGCGGCGTGGTCATTTCCATGTACTTGCCGCTGTTTACGTTGATCGGGAAACTGTCGGGCAAGTAATAAACAATAGCAGTTTGGAAATGGAGGGCAGAGGAAATGTTTCTGTCCTCCATTTTGCGTTTAAGATGGATATAAAGGTGAGACGGCACGCCGGAGAGGGTGCCGCCCTACGAATGGAAGAGTCATTCAATCGCCGTCAATGGGTGGACTGGCTCACACGGGTCCGCTTGCTGCTGATCGCGCTGATCCTGGGTGTTGGGGTTGTGTGGCCGCAGTACGTTCCGACGAACGCGTCGCCACGATATTTCCTGCCGATCGTCATTCTCTGGATCACTATCGGAATCCTGCACCTGATCCTGGTACGGCTTTTGCCCGAAGCGCCCTGGCTAGGGGAGCTACAGGTCTCATGCGACGTGGTAATGATCACCGGAATTGTGTATTCGACGGGGCTTCAGGACAGCTACTTCACGTCTCTTTACCTGCTGGTGATTATCGTGGCCAGCATTTTATTCAGCCGGCGAGTGGCGTTTTTTACGGCGGCGCTGTGCCTGGCGGGACTCGGGGGGCTGACCGCGCTGGTGCATGCCGGTAGGCTTCCGCAAACATCAGTTGCAGCGCCGACGGCCGAAGGGTTGCGGACTTGGTTCTTGAGCACGTCGCTGGGATTCCTGGCGATAGCGTACCTTTCGAGCTTACTGGCGCATTCGCTGCGCAGCAAGAGCTTCGAACTCGAGGAGAAACAAGAAGAGCTCCTGGAATTGCAGGACTTCACGTCGGACATTATCCATTCGATGCGTGGAGGGTTGGTAACGACAGACATGGAAGGCCGGGTGGTGCTGCTGAACCGGACGGGCGAGGAGATCCTTGGGAGAACGTTCGCGGAACTTCGAGGAAAGGATCTGCGGGAAGTGAGCCAGGAATTCTGGCAGCACGAGAGCACCACCGTGCCGGAGAAGTTGTCGCTGCGGCGCGAGATCGAAGTGCGCGTTCCTGGTGGACAGAAACGGTACCTGGGAATATCGGTGTCGCCGCTGCGAACGCGCGACGCCCAGCGGAGCGGATTCGTATTTAATTTTCAGGACCTGACGGAACTGCGGCGACTGGAGCAGGAAGTGGCCACGAAGGAGAGGATGGCGGCGGTGGGGCGCCTATCGGCGGCGATCGCGCACGAAATCCGGCAGCCGCTGACGGCGATGGCGGGAGCGGTGAAGGAACTGGCACGGCTGGTTCCGCTTGAGGAAGATGAGAAGCACCTGGTGAATATTGTGAGTCGGGAATCGGAACGGTTGAATCAGATCATCACCGATTTTCTGAATTTTTCGCGCGAGAAGTCCTTTGTGTTCCAGGAAACGGACGTGCGGGCGCTGTTGGACGAGACGCTGACGCTGCTGGAACGAAAACCGGGCGCGGCGCAGAAATTGCAAATTGTAAGGGCGTTTAACGGAGAACCATCGGTGGCCCGCGTTGATCCGAACAAGATCAAGCAGGTGTTCTGGAACCTGTGCGACAACGCGGTGCGAGCGATGCCGCAGGGCGGAACACTAACCGTTGACCTGGAAACCGTGCCGGAGTGGCTCAGGATTTCCTTCCGGGACACGGGGATCGGGCTGGATCCGCAGCAGCGGGCGAAGATTTTCGAGCCGTTGCAATCGAATTTTGAAGGCGGCACAGGACTGGGGCTGGCGATCGTGTATCAGATTGTGCAGGCTCACAACGGGCGGATTAGAGTGCACAGTGAGAAAGAAAAAGGCGCGGAATTCGTGATCGAGCTTCCGCGCACTGAATGAGGCGCTATGCAAGCGACGAAAGTGGCGGCAAAAGATACGAAGAAGGAAGCGGCTCACATCCTTGTGGTGGATGACGAGAAATCGCTCTGCGAGCTGCTGGAGATCACCTTCCGGAAAGACGGGCACCGAGTGGAGGTGGCAAATGGAGTGGAGGCCGCGCACCGGAAGCTGGAAGGGGCGTTGTTCGACATCGTGATTTCGGATATTCGGATGCCGGGGGGAACCGGGCTGGAGCTGTTGAGGTTTACCAAGGAGATTTCGCCGGATTCGTTTTTTCTGCTGATGACCGCGCTGCCGGATTTGGATACAGCCGTGGATGCGCTGAATTCCGGGGCCGACCGGTTCGTTATTAAAGACCACAATTACGTGGAGCAACTGCGGCGGGCCGTCGGAGAGGTTTCGGAGAGCCTAAAGTGGAAGAAGGAGGCAAGGTACCTGCGGCGGGAATTGCGGCGATTGACGGGTCTGGACAACATCATCGGGCAGAGCCCCAAGATGAAGGCCATCTTCGACATGATCCAGACGGTAGCGCCGCAGGGCAGCCGCGTGCTGATTACAGGAGAAAGCGGAACAGGTAAGGAGCTTGTGGCGCGGGCGATCCACGAAAACAGCGCCAGGGCGCAGACGCCATTCATCACCATCAATTGCGGTGCGTTTCCGGAAACGCTGCTGGAATCGGAACTGTTCGGCTACATGAAAGGAGCCTTCACCGGCGCGAACGAAAACCGGCGGGGGTTGTTCCAGGCGGCCGACGGCGGGACGCTGTTCATGGACGAAATCGGGAACATGAACCTGGCCATGCAGGTGAAGCTCTACCGGGTGCTGCAGGAAGGAAAGGTTCGGCCGCTGGGGAGCACGGAAGAGATCGACGTGGACGTGCGAGTGATCACGGCGACGAACAAGGATCTGGAGAAGGCCATTGCGGCGGCGGAGTTCCGGGAAGATCTGTTTTACCGGCTGAGCGTGATCCCGATCCATGTGCCTTCCCTGAAAGAACGGCGGGAGGATATACCGCTTTTGGCGCTACATTTCCTGGAAAAGTTCCGCAAATCGATGGAGAAACCTATACAAGGGATTTCTCCGGAAGCGATGAGCCGGCTGGAAGCCTACGACTGGCCGGGAAATGTGCGGGAGCTGGAGAATACGATTGAGCGTGCAGTGGCGCTGGAGAGCGGGACAGAAATCAGTTCGAAAGTTGTTCCTGACCGGGTGTGCGCTGCGAGCCCGGCCGTGACCGCTTCGCTGGGACGGTCGGATGCGAACCTGATTCCTGAGGAAGGAATCAATTTTGAGGAAGTGGTGGCGGAAACGGAGCGACGTTATCTGACGGCGGCGCTTGAGAAGGCGGGTGGAGTTCGCGTGCAGGCGGCGGAGATACTGAAAATCAGTTACCGGTCGTTCCGGCATTTTGCGAAGAAGCACAATCTGTAAATTGGATTTGCGGCGGCGGGGTGACTGCCTGTCTTTTTGAACAATCGCAAGGCGCTTGGTTGTTGTGCGCGCGGGCCCCACCGGCAACAATCAATTCAGCCATGAAAATCAAATCAACATTGTTATTGACGGGATTATCGGCGGCACACCGGTGAGGGGAGCGAACTTGGGCCGGTGGGTTCTGAGCGTGGCAGCGGTGGTGTGCCTGCTCTGGATCGGGAGCCAGCAGACATTTTTCAAAGATACTATTTCGTCGCCGTTCCTGGCGGTGGCGCTGCTGAGTATCTTTCTGATTCAGTTGCGGACGAAAGTGGAGGTTCGGGAACTAGCGCTGGCCGGGATACTTGCGTTTGCGCTGTATGGACTGGACATCCGGTGGCTGGGATATGCGCTTCGATGGCCGGCGCTGGTTTCGTTCGTGGGGATGGCGAGCCTGGTGGTTCTGGGCTTGCGGGTGATTTGGGCGGAAGCACCAGAGCGAGGGACTGCGATTCTGACGCTGGTGCCTGCGTTTCTGTTTGTGGCTTCGGAATGGTGCGCGAGTTATTTTCTGGAATGGGGAGCGCGGGCGAGACCAACGGTTCTTGACCTGTTTTTGTATTCGTTCGATGCGAGCCTGCGCGTGCAGCCGGCTTTCCTGATGGGGCAGCTTTTTGCGAGATTCCCGAATTTCGCCGCCGGGAGCGTAATTGTCTATCTTGCGTTGCCTGTGGCCATCGGACTGACGTTCGCGGGTTGCGTGAGACGCGATCGAGGAAACGCGGTGTCGGCTGTGGTGGCGTTCCTGATTACAGGGCCGATTGGGGCGTGCTTTTATACGATATTTCCGGCGCTGGGTCCCGCGCACATTTTCCAAAAGGGATTTCCGTGGAGTGCGTTGACGGTGGAGCAGGCCAGGAATCTGTTTCTGGAACCGCTGGCGGTGGCCGGACCGAGGAATGCGATTCCATCGCTCCACGCGGCTTGGATTTTCCTGGTGTTCTGGTACGCACGAAAACTTTCTTTGGTGGAAAGATTGGTTGCGGGAGGATTTGTGTTTTTTACGCTTTGCGCGACGATGGGAACGGGAGAGCACTACCTTGTGGACCTGATTGTTGCGGTGCCGTTTACAGTGATGATTCTGGGAGTGACCCAGATCGTGTGCGCGCGGGAGCAGAGAACCCCGTGGGGCGCGGTGCTCTATGGGTTGGGGATGACGCTCTTGTGGTTCGGACTGCTGCGATATGGGAACCGGGTGTTCTGGGCGTCGGCGCTGGTGCCTTGGGTAGCGTGCGCCCTTACGATCGTTTCAGGTTGGTATTACGCAGGAGAATTGGGTCAACAATGTTCAGCGAGAGAATTGGGCAGCGCGGAGGCGAGACTGGCGTGAGGAGAGATTCGCCAGGGACTTTCGAACGTGGGGATGGAATGACATTTTTTGGCATTGAGGAACGCCGAAAAATGTTAATTTGGGCGGTCCGTGGCGAAGGAAAGGGTGCGCCGAGGCGGGTAAGACTGGGAGAGATGCTGGTAACATCCCTATTATCAGCCGGTTGCAATTGGAAGGGGCTGCCCGATTTTGAACGCACGAATGGCATTCCCCGTGCAGTTTTAGAGTCTGTGCGGTAGTACTAAATATTCCCTCAAGGAGATTTCATGAAGAGGCAGAAGGGTTTTTCACTTATCGAGCTTCTGATCGTCGTGGCGATCATTCTGATCATCGCGGCAATCGCAATTCCAAACTTGCTGAAGTCCAAGATGGCGGCCAACGAGTCTTCGGCGGTGGGTTCACTGCGCACGATCAACACCGGTGAAGTCACGTATGCATCGTCTTGCCCTGCGAACGGCTTTTCCGTCAGCTTGGTGGCACTGCAAACCGGCGGAGCATGCCAGAGCGGAGCAAACATCATTGATAACGTTCTTGGCGGCGCCGATCCTTCCACCAAGAGCGGATATACCTTTGCGTACACGGCGGGTGCGCCTGACGCCAGTGGTGTAATCAGCTCCTACACTCTCAATGGCACTCCTATCACGCTGAACGTCACCGGGAATCGCATGTTTTGCACGGACCAGTCGGGTGTGATTCGCTATACCCCGAACGCGGCCGGTTGCACGGTTCCGGCAGTTACCACGGGACTTGGCGGCAGCCCGGCATTGCAGTAAGCGGACGGCTGAACAAACTGAATCCAAGGATTGGGCGCGGAGTTCACCTCCGCGCCCTTTTCCTTTTTGGGAGTGGGATTCTGGCAGGGAGATCAAGGGGCGCTTGCCAGGGAATTCTGCCCGCGATGTGTACAGTCTGGGAAAAGACAAAGTTTTCCGGGAAGAATGAGGAGATAGCCGAGAGACGGCATGTAGTCCCATTCGAAGGGCGGGAGTAGAAGCAGCCATTTAGTGTCGCCGGGGCAGCCGGAAAGTGCTGGTTTTTCCCTGAGGACTTGCCGAAAGGGAGTCGAAAGAGGTAAGGGAAGTGTAATCCTGGCCATAACATGGTTATTTATCAGCGAGTTGCAAAAAGCCAGATTGTCCCGAAACGAGACTCAAGCATGGCCCGAGCCGTGCATTAATACGGGCAGTGCTCTGGCACTAGACATTCTCTCAAGGAGATCTCATGAAGAAGCAGAAGGGTTTTTCACTTATCGAGTTGCTGATCGTCGTGGCGATCATTCTGATCATCGCGGCCATTGCAATTCCAAACTTGCTGAAGTCCAAGATGGCGGCCAACGAGTCTTCGGCGGTGGGTTCACTGCGCACGATCAACACGGGTCAAGTCACCTATGCGGCGTCTTGCCCGGCGAACGGTTATTCCGTCAGCTTGGTGGCACTGCAAACCGGCGGAGCATGCCAGAGCGGAGCAAACATCATTGATAACGTTCTTGGCGGCGCCGATCCTTCCACCAAGAGCGGATATACCTTTGCGTACACGGCGGGTGCGCCTGCAGCTAATGGCGTGATCAGCTCCTACGTTCTCAATGGCACTCCTATCACGCTGAACGTCACCGGGAATCGCATGTTTTGCACGGACCAGTCGGGTGTGATTCGCTATACCCCGAACGCGGCCGGTTGCACGGTTCCGGCAGTTACCACGGGACTCGGCGGCAGCCCGGCATTGCAGTAAGCGGACGGCTGAAACTTAATCCAAGGATTGGAGCGCGGAGCTCAACTCCGCGCTCTTCTCTTTTGGGGCGTGAACTCTTGAGGCCAACGACAAATCTTCGGAACCAGAGGATTGCCGTATTTTGTCATTTACTTGCCGCGAAACGTCACTTTTTGTAAAGCATAAGTTCAAGGAATCCTGCCCAGCTGCATCCGACAGAAAGGAAAAGAATTAACTACGGCAAAAAGCTTGAAGAAAGGCACGTGGAGTGCTGTAATCATGGGCAACTACGCCGGAAAATAACGGCAAACGAGAAACGTGAAACCCATCCCTATGAAGCGACACGAAAAAGGATTTTCACTCATCGAGTTGTTGATCGTGGTAGCGATCATTCTGATCATCGCGGCCATTGCAATTCCAAGTTTGCTGAAGTCGAAGATGGCTGCGAACGAAGCTTCCGCGGCTGAATCACTGCGAACGATCGACACGGGCGAAACCACGTACTCGGCGAGTTGCCCTAACTTTGGATATTCCGCCTCCCTGGTGGAGATGAACACCGGAACCCTTTGCCCGAGCGGCCAAGGCATCCTGGATAATATTCTGGGCGGTGCGGATCCCTCGACCAAAGCCGGCTATCAATTCACGTATACCCCCACGCCGACGGCCGGCACGAATACTTCCTTCAAGGTTGTCGCAGTGCCCACATCCGTCGGGATAACAGGCCAGAGAGGGTTTTACACCGACCCGACGAATGTCATTCGCTACACAACGGATGGAACTCCTCCGACGCCTGCCAGTCCGCCGTTGCAATAATATGGATGACTGAACGTATTTCCGCTGCCGTGCGGCGGTTCCGTGCGCGGGCGAACCTCGCAAGTCTTTTGATGGACCAGGGGCGCTTGCTATACTTCGGTTGTGCCTCCGTGTCTCTTCCCCAGATACCTGCGCAAAAATGCCTGGCTTGGCACAATTTTGCTGTCGGGCTTGAGTTGCGCTCTCATCTCAATTGAATTTTTCCCGGCAGCGGGTGCCGATGGCCGGGAATCGCTCGCGACACTCGAGGCGCGTTACAGCAAGGCGGCCACCCTGCGGGCTAGCTTTCTGGAGAGGTATTTCGAGAACGGCAAAGAAATGCGGCTGGAGGCGGGGAAGGCGTATTTTTTGCGCCCGGGGAGAATGCGCTGGGAGTACGAGAAGCCGGAGAAAAACCTGTTTCTGGTGGATGGAAAATATGTGTGGTTTTATGCGCCGGACGACCACACGGCGACTCGGATGCCGGCGAAAAAGAGCGAGGACTGGCGGACACCGATCGCGTTCCTGACAACCGGAATGAAGCTATCCCGCATCTGTTCTGAAGTGGGACCGGCGAGGGAAACGAAGCCGTCGAGGGCTGGGAATGAAGTTTACCGGTGCGTCCTGCGAGGGTCGGAGAACGAAAAGGATACCGCGGCGCAAAAAGTATTTTTCGAAATTTCCCCGCAGGGAGAACTGGCGCGGATTGTGGTTCCCCAGGAAGCGGGTGTGCAGATCGAATTCGAGTTCAAGGATTGGGAGTGGAACCCCGCGCTTGCAAAGAATCTCTTTCAATTTGAGCCACCGCCTGGAACGGTGATTGTAAATGGGCTGCTACCGGAGGCTCCCGGGATGCGTCAGTAAGAGTGTAGGAAACAAGTCGAGGCCCCCCGGGCCAACTCGCAGTTGACTCAGAGAACCCACCAGCCCCAGACCATTTATCGGGTACTCTTCGAATGAGGTAAACTAAAGCTCTATGGGGGAGTTTGTCTGCCGCGTAGCCGATGCCAACGGGCGAGTCTTCTCGCACGTAGAGGCGGCGGCTACCCAAGAGGAAGCTCGCCAGAAGCTCTCGGACCGAGGGCTGTACATTTACTCTGTCGAGACACGCAGCGGCCTGATCACGGGCATGCTGGGAATGCGCAAAGAGCGCAAGATCAGCGGAAACGATTTCCTGATCCTGAACCAGCAGTTCAATACACTCATTAAAGCCGGCCTGCCGATTTTGAAGGCGCTGGATTTGCTGGCCACGCGGGCGACCGCCCCGAAGTTGCGGCCGATCCTGGTGCAAGTGCGCGACCGGGTGCGGGAAGGGAAGTCGCTTTCGGAAGCGATCGAGGAGGCCGGGGTTTTTTCGAAAGTATACTCGACGGCGATCTTGGCGGGCGAAAAGAGCGGCAATCTTTCCGGTGTGCTCGATTATTACATTGCGTACCAGAAGGTGAGCACGGGCGTTAAGAAGAAGATCGTGGCTTCGCTGGTGTATCCCATTTTGCTGATCGTAGTAGCGGCGTGCATCGTGTCTTACCTGGTGACGGGAGTGATACCGAAGTTTGCGACGCTCTATAAGGATTTGGGAGTGCCGTTGCCGGGCCCAACACAGTTTCTGATCCTGATCACAGTGGATTACCGGGTGTACATCCTTTCGGCGCTGGCGGTGTTTTTGTTGAGCATCGTGGGAGTGTTTTTCTGGTCGCGGAGCGAAGAGGGCGGAGTGGCGTTCGACCGCCTGGTGTTCCGGCTTCCAGTGCTGGGGGACACGCTGCTGAAGTTTCAGGCGTCGCAGTTTTGCCGAACTCTGGCCACGCTATTGACTGGCGGGACACCGCTGGTCGCGGCCCTGCACACAGCGGCGGAGTCGATCAGCAGCCGATTGGTGCGCGGTTCGGTGAATCAGGCGACGCAAATGGTGCGCGAGGGAGAATCGCTGCACGGGGCGCTGGCCGCCAGCCACGTGATGCCGGAACTGGCGATGGACATGATCGAGGTTGGCGAATCGAGCGGAGCGCTGGCGCCAATGTTGAACAGCGTGGCGGAGTTTTATGAAGAGGAAGTCGGCCTGCGGCTGGCCGCAATGGTATCGCTGATCGAACCCGTTATTCTTGTATTCATGGGACTGCTGGTAGCCTTCATCCTGATCTCGCTGTATTTGCCAATCTTCTCGTTCTCGATCAGTGGATCAGGTCCGGGAGCCTAAGGAAAAGATTCAATATGGCGACGCCAGAATCCAATTTGCACGACGCGAGCCTGCCGGGCGGCCCGGCGGACGCGGCACAGGAGCGCGAGCAGGCGCGGCGGCTTGCGGAACGCTACCGGTGCGGATTTATCGATCTGAGCGAACAGCGGATTGACGCCGAATTGTTCCGTACGATTCCGGCGGACTTGATGTTTCGGTACAACTTTGTGCCGCTGCTGGCCAAGAACAACACGCTGGAGATCGCGGTCGCGGATCCGGGAATGGTGATCCTGAGCGACGAACTGCCGCTGCTGCTGGGGAAAAAGCTGGCGTACAAGGTGGCGACGCCGCGACAGATTGGCGACCTGCTGAAGAGGACGGAACAGTCGCAGCGCGTGCTGGAGCAGGCGACGGAAGCGTTCACGCTGCAGGTTTCAAAGGATGAAGAAGAGGGCGAGGAGACGATCTCCGGCGACCGGCTGACGCGGGACTCGACGGTTAGCCCGGTGGTGCGGCTGGTGGAGACGATCATCTTCACGGCACTGGAACGGCGCGCGAGTGACATTCACATTGAGGCGCGGGACGCGGAAGTGGCGGTGAAGTACCGGATTGACGGCGTGCTGCAGCATGCGATGCAGCCGATCGCCAAGGAGTGGCACTCCACGGTGCTTTCGCGCATCAAGGTACTGAGCGACCTGGACATTGCCGAACGGCGCGTGCCGCAGGACGGACGCTTCCGCGTGAAGTACAAGGGGCGGTTCATCGACCTGCGCGTTTCGATTATGCCTGCGAGCCACGGCGAGGATGCCGTGCTTCGCGTGCTGGACAAGGAAACGCTGTCTGAGAAATTCCAGAGTTTGAGCCTGGACGTGGTTGGATTTTCCAGCGACGAGGTGAAGCGGTTCCGGCGGTACATCCGCGAGCCATACGGGATGGTGCTGGTTACCGGGCCGACGGGATCCGGGAAGACAACGACGCTGTACGCGGCGATCAACGAGATCAAGACGGACGAGGATAAGATCGTCACGATTGAAGACCCGGTGGAATACCAGCTTCGCGGCATCACGCAGATTCCGGTAAATGAAAAGAAGGGACTGACGTTTGCGCGCGGGTTGCGCTCCATTTTGCGGCACGACCCGGACAAGATCATGGTGGGCGAAATCCGCGACCAGGAGACAGCGCAGATCGCGATTCAGTCGGCGCTGACGGGGCACCTGGTGTTCACGACCGTGCACGCGAACAACGTGACGGACGTGATCGGCCGGTTCATCAACATGGGAGTGGAACCGTACAACTTTGTGTCCGCGTTGAACTGCATCATGGCGCAGCGACTGGTCCGGTTGATTTGCCTCAACTGCAAGCGGCCGAAGAAGCATACGCCCGAAGAGTTGCGTGAATCCGGGATCGATCCGGTGAAGGCGTCGGACTTTATTTTTGCGGAAGGTGCGGGTTGCCTGGAATGCTCGGGGACCGGATACCATGGGCGGTCGGCGATCTGCGAATTGCTGGATCTGACGGACCACATCCGGGAAATGATTGTGAACCGGCGGCCGACATCGGAGATCAAGCGCGCGGCAATCGAAGAAGGTATGATCACGCTGCGCGAAAGCGGGCTGGCGAAGGTGAAGGGCGGGTTGACGACACTGCGCGAGATTAACAAGGTGACATTCGTTGAGTAGCGGAGGCACATACCAGGGCGGGCTGCACAGGATGAACGCCGTGCGGCGGTTCATGCGTTGGCTTGACGCGACGCCGCATCCGATGGTTGCAGTGGAATTTACGCCGGAGCAGGTGTCTGGGGCGCGTTTCACGCGGGCGGGATCCCTGGAAGGGTTCGCGGTGGAACCCTTGCCGCCTGGCGCGTTGTCGCCTTCGGCAATCGAGTCGAACATAGCGAATCCCATCGCGGTGAAAGCCGCGGTCAGCGCGGTGTTCAATACGCTGAAGATGAAGAACGAAGACGCGGCGCTGCTGGTGCCCGATCCGGTGATTCGCGTTTTCGTGCAGCATTTCGACGAGTTTCCACGTTCGGCGGAAGAAGCGATTCCGATGCTGCGTTGGAAATTGAAGAAGAGCGTGCCGTTTGAAGTGGACGAGACGTTGCTTTCCTACATGCGCCAGCCGCCGCGCGGGGAAGGTGTGGACGTGGTTACGGCGATTGCGCGGCTGCGGATCATCAAGGAATACGAGGCGTTGCTGGAACCACAGTCGCTACGGGCGGGAGTGGTGTTGAGCTCGACTCTGGCGGCGATTTCGCTGCTGGAGGATTCGCGGCCGACGCTACTGGCGCGGCTTTCGGGCACATCGTTGACGACGGCGATTGTGCGCGAAGGGGTGCTGGCGGGGTATCGCTGCACGGAGCTTCCTGCAACGGCGGCTGAAATCACGCCGAACATGCTGTTGGAAGAGGTATATCCGCTGGCGGCGTATTACCAGGATACCTGGCAGGAAGGCATTCAAGCGGTGCGGGTGGCGGGGCTGCGCCGGCGGCTGCCGGAGTTTGTGCGCCCGCTGCAGGAAGAGTTCAAGTGCGACGTGGGGTCGCTGCTGAGCTCCGCCGTTACCGAGGGCTACTTGCGGAGCGATGCGAGGCCGCTGGCCGACCGGGAGCTGGACGGACTGGTCGGCTGGATGATGCACCGGAGTTGAAGGGGAAAAAGAAGATAGCGCCATGTACGTTCGCCTGAATCTTGCGACCAACCCACTCCTGAGCCACCGGCGATTTCTGGCTGGGTCCGCGGTGCTGTGCGTGGTGGGAGTGCTGTTGCTTTTTGGACTGGGATGGCGCGCTTACAACCTGCGCAAGGCGGAAGAGGACTTGAGAGCGAGAAGCAACAAGATCGAAAAGGAAATGGCGGTGGTGGAAGGACAGCGAAAGGAATTAGACCATTATTTCGCGCAACAGGAAGCGGCTGGATACCAGGATCACGCGAAATTCGTGGTGGGAGTGCTGCAGGCGCGGAGCATCAACTGGACGCAGATGTTCATGGACCTGGAGCGCACGCTGCCGGCGGGAGTGCGGATCGTGCACATTCAACCGAAGCTGGAGAAGGGGGTTGTGACAGTTCATTTCGTGGTGGGGACAAGGAGCGAGGCTGAGAAGCTGAAGTTGCTGAAGGCGTTTGAGAATTCCAGCGCTTTTTCGCACGTGGAGCTGTTATCCGAGCGAACCGCAAATCAGCCGGGCGGCGATCCGCTGACGGTTGAATTTGATGCGGAGTATTCGAATACGTAAATATGAACGAATTCAGGATAAAAAAGCGGCTGATTATCACGGGACTGGCGGTGCTGTTCCTGGTGGACGCGGCGTTGGAGTATCACAACATCAAGCTGTCGACGAGGGAAGCAAACCCGGATGTGGTATTGAAGTCGGAAGCCCGGCAAGTGGCATTGGTGAAAGCGGACGTCGAGCGGGCCAACAAAATCAAGGCGCGGCTCCCGGAAGTGGAGAAATACTTCGACCAGTTCGAGAGCACGTTGCCGCCGGCGGGGAAAGGCTATTCGGTGGTATCGCAGGAAGTGGGCGAAATTGCCCACGACACGCACGTCCAAGTGGATGACCTGAAGTTCCGGCAAAAAGAAGTGAACGGGCGCAACGTGGACGAAATCGAGCTGGAAGCGACGTTGGACGGTGATTATGCGGGGATTGTGCGCTTTCTGAACCGGCTGCAGCGCTCGAAGAACACCTATATCGTGGACTCGCTGGGATTGGATTCGAATTCCGGCCAGGGCGCCGCCAAACAGGTTGTGCCGGGGGCAGTGAAAGTTGCGCTGCGCATGCGTTCTTATTTCAGGAAGACATGATGGCGGAGACGAAACAAAAGAAAGAGTTGATCGTGCTGGTGGTGCTGGTGGCGGTGGCGTCGTTGATCTGGTATCTGCACATGGGGGGAGCGGCGACGACGAACGTGGGAGTTTCCGCAGTCAATTATTCCCCGATCAATGCTCAGGACTATAATCCGATCATCAGCGGGCTGGCGAAGGCCCAGAGCACTGAATACAAGAGCGCGGGGCGGAATATATTCGTGATGGGTGCGGCGCCGGTGGAAGCGACGAAACAAGGGCCGGTGAAGGCGCCGTTCGTTACGTACAACCAGCCGCAACCGCCCCCACCGCCTCCGCCCGCCCAACTGCCGATGGTGTTTTTTGGGTATGGAATGCTGCCCGTAGGCGGGGCCCGGCAGGCGTTTTTGAAGGAGGAATCGGGCGATGAGGTGCATATCGTCAGCGAAGGCGACGTGGTGCTGAATCACATCCGGATACTGCACATCGGCAACGACCGGATCGATTTTGAGGACACCACTACAGGCCAGAAAGGCTCGAAGAACCTGGAGGCTGCGCCAGCGGCATGAAGCGGTTGGATCCAATTCGCGGGAAGATGCGCGGGCAAGAGGGGTACGCACTGAGCCTGGTGGTGTTCCTGATGGCGCTGGTGGTGATTGCGAGCGTGGCGGTGGCTCCCAATATCATCACGAACGGGCGGCGCGATAAAGAAGAAGAGATGATCTGGAGGGGCAAGCAGTATGTGAGAGGAATCCGACTGTTCGTGCGGTACTACCAGACTCACGGAGGCACGACTCGCTTTCCCACGTCCATGGAGGATCTCACGAAAAATAAAGTGGGCATTCGATTCATGCGGCAGGCGTATAAGGACCCTGTGAATGCCGTGGATGGTTCGTGGCGGCTGATTTATGTTGGACCGAACGGGCAATTGATCGGGAGCCTGAAGAGCCGGCCGCTGGGGCCGGACGGGCAACCCATTCCCGGCTCGAGCGGGGGCGGAGGGTTTGGATCGTTGTTCGGTAATCCGCAAACTTCGTCGGGAAACGGATCTTCCTTCGGTAGCTCTTCGTTTGGGAATTCTTCTTTCGGGAGTTCCTCGTTCGGCGGCTCGTCCGGGAATTCGTCGTTCGGAAATTCTTCCTTTGGAAGTTCGTCGTTCGGGAATTCGTCGCAGAATAATGGCGGCAACGCGAGCGGCACGAATTCGTCCGCACAAACGCCCGGGCAGGGAACGACGGACAGCTCGATTTCGGACCCGATGTCCACGCCGCAGCCGATTGCAAATTCGGATGGGAGCACGGATGTGGTTGGCGGAAACATCATCGGGGTGGGAAGCAAAGTGAACAAGGCTTCGGTGATCTGGTACGACAAGGCGAAGAATTACCGGCAGTTCGAGTTTATCTGGGATCCGTCGAAGGAATCGGTGAACGGCGGAGTCGCCCCGACGACGATCATCGGCACACCTCCGGCGATTGGGCAGAATGGCTCAAATTCGATCTTCAGCAGCCCGACGGGAAACAGCGGAACCGGGCAGCAACCCCCAGGGACAGCTACGGGCAATCCGAATGTCGGCAGCGGGAGCAATCCGATGCCTGGGCAGCCTCCGCAGCAATAAGCACACTTCCATTCGCGCCTGCAGCGCCAATCACACTTTAATTTTGCGGAAGAGAAAGCCCTGTGGACGAACCTGGGGCCGACGCGGCATCGGCTTTCAATTTGGCGTAGGTTTTCGCGATGCGCTGGACGTACTTCATCGTTTCGAGATAGGGGGGGACGCGGCGGCCGTATTTGTCAACGCTGTCCGGACCGGCATTGTAGGCGGCGAGCGCGAGGGTCAGGTCATTACGATATTTCTTGAGCAGATCGCTTAGGTAGTGGGTTCCGCCATCGATGTTCTGGCTCGGGTCAAAGGCGTCCTTCACGCCCATGAGTTGGGCGGTTCGCGGCATCAACTGCATCAAGCCGCGAGCGTTTTTGGGTGAAACCGCCTTGGGGTTGAAATTGGATTCGATGGAAATCACGGAGTGGATCAGATTGGGATCGAGATTGTAGCGCGCTGCGGCATCGTGGATCAGTTTCTGGAAAGGCGTTTTTTCGGTTAGCGGCTCGGTGCTGGGTTCGAAAATTTCTTCAGGCTCGATGGCGACGATGTCCGAGACCGGGACTTCGGCGACGCCACCCTGCACGTGCAGGCGGTAGCGGTCGCCGAGGATTTCGTAGCCGGTGACGTTGAGACGGGCGCCGTTGCGGAGAACGACGTAGTCGGCGCGGGCGGGCCCGCCGGCGGCCAAGAAGAGCATGCCCACGGCGGCGTATTTGGCGAGGCTCAGGCGCACTCAGGCAACTCCCGCAGGGCGAAGCGTTCGATGGCCGCGGCGACCCCGTCATTGTCGTTTGTATGGGTGACGTGCCAGCCGCGTGTTTTCAGTTCTGGCACGGCGTTTTCCATGACGACGGGAATCCCCGCGAAGGTGAGCATCTCTTCGTCGTTATGGTTGTCGCCGATGGCCAGGATTTCTTCGCGGGAAATGCCGCGCAAGGCAGCCCATTCGGCCAGCGCCACTCCTTTGGACACCCGCGGGTTAAGCACATCGATCATCGAAAAATCCTTGCTCTCGTATGCGGTCACGGCCAGGGAGAATTCTTCCACAAATTGGACGCTGCGGAGGGCGTGTTCGGCTGCCCGCATGATCTGAACCGGCCCGGAGAGCATCACCTGGATGGGGTCTTCGGTGAGGCAGGTTTCGAGGGGCTTGGATTCGCCGAGGAAGGGCTTGTTCCACTTGTAGTAGGCGCCGCGGATGCCGTCTTCGAGGTCAATCGTTTCCATCATGACCTGGTTGGCGAGGGGACGGTCGAAGACGACGGAAGTGGATTGGCGCCAGGGTTGAGTGGACTGCAGGACGCGGAGCGCGGTGTCGCAGGGAAGCAGGTGGCGGACCAGGGTTTTGCCGTTCTTGGTGCGCACCAGCGCGCCGTTGTTGACGATCATGGTCAACGGGGAGTCGATCTGTTGCGCGACCGGCATGGCAAAGTCGTAGCGGCGTCCGGTGACGAGAGCGACTTCGATGCCGCGGCGGGTGGCCTCGGCGATGGCGGAGCGGTTGCGCTCGGAGACGAGAAAGCGACTGTTGAGCAGCGTGCCGTCGATATCGAGGGCGATGAGTTGCACGGGCATCTTTCTATTTTAGCGCGGTTTGTTGATCTTTGGTGGAGAGCCCGAGCTTAAGTGAATCGTCCCGATACACCGGCGCGAAGAAGAAAAAGCAGATCCCTCACCAGCAAAAGACGCTGGTTCGGGATGACATTCGGGGTGGGGGCGTCGAACGGGTGAGGGAAAACGCGTGTGTTAGACTTTTTTGCATGGCTACCCACCGGCTGTATTACGAAGATTCTTACCTGCAAAATTTTGAGGCGCGCGTTTTGAGTTGTTCACCGGCGGAGCCGGTGCGGGGAGCATCCGGCATGCAGCCGGCGTGGGAAGTGCTGCTGGACGAGACCGCGTTTTATCCGACTTCCGGAGGGCAGCCGAACGACCTGGGATTGCTGGGAGACGCGACGGTGCTGGATGTGCGCGACGAAGAAGATGGCATCGTGCACATTGTGGACCGCGAGTTGGAGCCGGGCAGGGTGAAAGGTTGCGTGAACTGGCCGCGGCGATTCGACCACATGCAGCAGCACACGGGGCAGCACCTGCTGTCGGCGATGTTTCAGGAGCGGTTTGGATTGGCAACGGTGTCGTTTCACCTGGGGACGGAAATTTGCACCATCGACCTGAAGGGCGGCGAGCCTTCGAGGGATCAACTGATCGGGGCGCAACGCGCGGCGAACAAGGTGATTTTCGAGGATCGGCCGGTTGCGGTGCGTTACGGAACGCGGGAGCAACTGGCGCGGCTTGGAGTGCGCAAAGAGGTGGAGCGCGAGGGACTTTTGCGGGCGATCGAGATTGAAACGGCGGATTTGCAACCATGCGGCGGGACGCATGTGAAATCCACGGGACAGATTGGGATGATTCTGGTGAGGGGCTGCAGCAAGGTCCGGCAGGATTGGCGCGTAGAGTTTGTGTGCGGGCGGCGCGCGGAGAAGTTGGCGACGGAGGATTTCGAACGGGAGCGAGCGCTGACGGGCGTGCTGGGTGGCGCGTTGGAGGAGTTGCCTGCGGCGGCGGAGAGACTGGCGGCCGAGCGCGATGCGCACTTCAAGAGTTTGCGGGCGGCGTTGCAACAGTTTGCAGGTTTGTGGGGGGCGCAGTTGGTGGCCGCCGCCCCTGTGATGGGGAACGGGGTGCGCGTTGTATCGCAGCTTTTGCACGGGGCGCATCCGGAGTTGTTGTTGCCGCTGGCGACGGAGATTGCGAAGAACGAGCGGACGGTGGCGCTGCTGGTGCTGGAGGAGTCCGGACAGTTGGTGTTCGCGCAGCATCCGGGGGCGGGTAAGGATTTGGGCGTGGTGTTGAAGAGCGTGTTGGCGGCGCATGCGGGGAAGGGCGGAGGGAATAAGGATTTTGTGCGGGCGAAGCTGGCGGACGCGGGCAATTCGGCGGCGGCGCTGGAGCTGGCGAAGGCATTGGTTGCAGATTGAATATTGGAATGCGGGGTGAGTTTATGCCAAAAGGCGCCGCTGCCCGGGTCGGGGCCGCTCCAGAGGCGAGTAGGGATATAGGCTGGGCCACCTAAAGGTGGCCGCTACGGGGCTAGCGTAAGAGGGATTTGGATTTGAGGACTGTTAGAGCGCGCTGGAGGGGGGATTTTTGGTTGAGCCAGCGCTTTTCGGTTTCGAGAAGGACGCGGCGGCCGAGGGAGGCGAAGAGGGCGCGGGCTGCCGCGGGCTTGGTGTTCGCGGTGTGAAGGAAATCGAGGAAGGCCTGCGGTTGTTGCGGGCCCACGGCGAGGATGCCGAGGCCGTGACCATGTTCGAAGTTGAAGCTGGGAAATTTTGACGAGAGCTCGGCCCAGAGCTGGTGAACGCCAAAGTCGTGTTGTGTTTCCATGGTGTCGTGAAAGAGGACGACGGCGCGGTCGCTGAGCTTGGGGTGCCAGGTTTCGTAGTCGGATTTGACGGCGTCATAGGTGTGTAGGCCGTCGATGTGCAGCAGATCCACGGAGGCCGCCGGGATGTGGGGAAGGGCCTGGTCAAACGTCATGCGAAGCAAGGTGGAAAACGATTCGTAGCGGCGATGGAATTTGTGCAAATCAAGATAGACGGATTCCTTGTAGTAATGGGCGTGAGGGTCGCCGAGCCAGGTGTCAACCGCGTAGCAACGGGTGGGGAGTTTGAGTTCGGCGACGGCCTGGCAAAACGCGCAATAAGAGACGCCGTGCTGGGTGCCGAGTTCCACCAGGGTGCGTGGTTGCAACATTTCGATAAGGGCCATGGCAAAGGGGACGTGTTCGGTCCAGCTGGATTTTTTGTGAAGGCGAACGGGGAAACGGTAGAGGAGTTGCCAGTCGAGAGGGTTGAAGTCGGCGGACATGTTTCCATAGTACATGAGGAGGCAGGTCTTCTTAGTGGACGAGCGGAGGCCACTATGAAGAGAGAGTCCTGTCTGGCTGGGAGAAGCTTACGGAAAAAGCAGGTTCCTCACCCCGTTCAAAAGGCGAACGGAGTTCGGAATGACACATTTGATGTGGGGTCCGCAGTCCGTTAGAAGAAGCGGGTGCGGACGCGGTCGGGCAATTTGACGAGGTCGACTATGGTTAGGAAGTCGATGGTTTTGAATTCGCGGTCGATGGCGGGGGGACCGCAGATGCGGCCGGAGATTTCAAGATAGGCGCGGAAGAGGCGCGGCGGGCGGGTGGATTCAACGGGCGCTCCGGTGGACTGGCAAGCCTGGCCGGGCTGAGGATTGGTGCGCAACGGCGGGTCGATCAGATACTTATCCCTGAGCGCGTCGTACATGGCCATGCCGTAGTTTTCGTCCTGGGAAGTGATGGAGCTGCAGCCGATGAGGTAGCGCGAATCGTTGCGGGTGGCATAGACGGCGATGCCCTTCCAGAGTGCGTGGAGGACCATGATGTTGCGGAAGTCGACGTGAACGCAGGCGCGGCCCAGCTCGAGCATTTCACGGCGCACGGGTTCGTAAACGGAGAAATCGAAAATTTGGTTGCCGTAGTAGCCGAGATTCCTGCGAGCCACTTCGCCGGTTTGCAGGCGATAGGTGCCGACAAGCTTGCCGGACTCGAGCTCCGTGACCATCAAGTGGTCGCAGAAATTGTCGAAGGGATCGATGTCGAGGTGCTCGCGCTCGGAAATGGACAGGCCTTCGCCCAGCTCCACATTGAAGACGGAATAACGCAGGCGTTGGCAGGCGATGAGGTGGTCAGGGGATTGCGCGAGGCTGACTCGAAAAAGGGAAGTTTCGGTTAAGAGAGGGTCGCTCGTTACCGTTTTCACAGTTGACCTCTGGCTGCTGACAGTTTCCCGTGAGCTAAGTTTCGGCAATGTTTCAACCAGGTTATTTTCGCGCTCAGACTGTGTACCGATACGCTGCCTACTTTTCCCCTTCGCTCAATTTTACTCAGATGGAACCGCAAAGGAAAGCAACGAAAATCGTTATGTCCAATATAGCTTTTGGTGCATCTAAACTGCGCTCGGCAGAGAGGGTGCTTGTCCATAACGCTTCGGGGGAATAGTATGTCTTCCCTTGGCATGGCTGCTTTATGAGGATGTGGAGGTAAGGAGGATTCCCTTCAGGTGGGAATTCCCCGGGCAGCGCTGAACCTGGTGTAGTGGTCCCGCATGCGGACATTCTATCGGTCCGCAGCCAGAGTATGGGAAGACTCGGTGTCTCCATGGGGGGCAGCATGAATTTCATTTCAAAATACAAATTCTGGATTGGTGGAGCAGTTTTCCTGGTGATTGTGGGCCTGGTGATCGGAGCGGCGCGGCCAAAGGGCGTTTCGGGTGCGCCTTCGGGTGCCCCCACGGAGGTAGAAGTTGTCCAGGTGCAGCAGCGGGACGTGCCGATCTACGGTGAGTGGATTGGGACGCTGGACGGGCTGACGAACGCAGACGTGCGGGCGCAGGTGACCGGCTACATCATGAAGCAGGATTATCAGGAAGGCGCATTCGTGAAGGCAGGGCAGCTGTTGTTCCAGATCGACCCTCGGCCCTTCCAGGCGGCGCTCGACCAGGCGGAAGGGCAACTGGCGCAATCGAGGGCATTGCTTGCGAACTCGCAGGCGGTGCAGGTGCGCACGCAGTTGGATGTGGAACGCTACGGCCCACTGGCGAAGGAGCAGGCAGCGAGCCAGCAGGATCTGGACAACGCAGTTCAAAATAATTTGGCGGCCAAAGCGACAGTGCAGACCGCGGAGGCGCAGATCAGGAGCGCCGAGGCAACGGTGGAGACGGCAAAGATCAATCTGGACTTTACGCGGCTGGTGGCGCCGATCGACGGTATCGCGGGGCAAGCGCAGTTGCAGGTGGGAGCGCTGGTGAATCTGAGCAGCGGGCCGGTGACTTCGGTTTCAACGGTCGACCCGATCAAGGTTTATTTCACGGTGAGCGAGACGCAGTATCTGGCTTGGAGGAAGCGGTTTCCGACGGAGAGCAGCCGGCTGGAAGCGGACAAGAATTTGCGGCTGGAATTGATTCTGGCGGACGGGTCGGTGTATGCCCACACGGGCACATTCTATTTTGCGGACCGGCAAGTGGATGTGGGGACGGGCGCGATACGGCTCGCGGGGCTGTTTCCGAATCCGGGGAATATCTTGCGGCCGGGAGGGTACGGAAAAGTGAGGGCGGTGATTCGGATGCAGAAGGACGCGCTGGTTGTGCCGCAGCGCGCGGGGAGTGAGCTTCAGGGAGGCTACCAGGTCGCGGTGGTGGGCCCAGACAACAAGGTGAGTATCAAGACGGTGACGGTCGGCGACCGAGCCGGGAGCGATTGGGTGATTTCGGATGGGCTAAAACCCGGAGAAAAAGTGATCGCCGAGGGAATTCAGAAGGCACGGCCCGGAGCGCTGGTGAATCCGAAGCCCTTTGGCACGCAGGAAACAAAGGGAAAATAAGCCATGTCAAAATTCTTCATCAATCGACCCATTGTCGCCATAGTGATTTCCATTGTCATGGTGCTTATCGGCTCCCTGACGATCCTGGCCCTGCCGGTTGCTCAGTTTCCGAATATCGCGCCGCCGGAGATTCAAATTCTCGCTACTTATGTCGGCGCCGACGCGCAAACCCTGGAACAAGCCGTGGCCACGCCGCTCGAGCAGCAAATGAGCGGCGTAGACAACATGAACTACATGTATTCGCTGAATACCACGGGAAACTCGTCGACGACCTTGATCGTCGATTTCGATGCGAAGACGGACCCCAACAACGATTTCATTCTCGCACAATCTCGCGAGACGCAGGCCGCCTCGCAGCTTCCCGTGGACGTCAACAATTATGGGATCACGGTGCGCAAATCCCCCACTGCACCGTTGATATTGTTCGACCTCTACTCTCCCAAAGGGACTTATGACGCCACGTTTCTGGCCAACTACGCCTACATCAATCTGGTTGATCCCCTGCTCCGCTCCTACGGTATCGGTATCGTCAATGTGTTCGGCGCCGGGCAATACGCGATGCGCATGTGGGTGAAACCCGACCAATTAGCGAAGCTCGGGGTTACGGTCCCAGAGATTATCAGCGCCGTTCAGGCGCAAAACACCGTCAATCCGGCCGGAAAAGCCGGCGGCGAGCCTGCCCCCAAGGGCACGGAATTTACCTATGCGGTTCTCGCGCAGAGCCGGCTCGTTTCGCCGGAAGAGTTCGGAAAAATCGTGGTACGTGAGAACCCGGATGGCGGTATCGTTCGTGTCAGCGATGTGGCCCGCATCGAGTTGGGGTCGCAGGACTACAGCATAGCCGGGCGCTTCAATGGGAAGCCCAGCGCCTGCCTTGCGCTTTATCAGATTCCGGGCTCGAATGCGGTTCAGGCTGCCGCCGCGGCGAACAAGCTGATGGCGCTGATGAAGCAGCGCTTTCCAGATGACCTGGACTATGTCGTTGCCCTGGACACTACGCGGGCCGTCACCGAAGGCATCAAGGAAATTGTGATCACCCTGTTGATCGCGCTGGCCCTGGTCATCCTTGTGGTCTATATCTTTTTGCAGGGCTGGCGCGCCACGCTGATTCCACTTCTTGCGGTGCCCGTCTCGCTGATAGGTACATTCATACTCTTCCCGGTGTTCGGTTTTTCGATCAATACACTGTCGCTCTTCGGCCTGGTGCTGGCGATCGGCCTGGTGGTGGACGACGCCATCGTGGTGGTGGAGGGCGTGGAACGCCACATTGAAGAAGGCATGACGCCGAAGGACGCGGCGTTAAAAGCGATGGAAGAGCTCTCCGGCCCAGTGGTCGGAATCGCGCTGGTGCTCTCAGCCGTATTCGTGCCGACGGCGTTCATTCCCGGAATCACCGGCAAGCTCTATCAGCAATTTGCCGTCACCATCGCTATCTCCGTTTTGCTTTCCGCCTTCAACGCGCTCACTCTCAGTCCGGCGCTGGCGGCGTTGCTGCTCAAGCCAAAGGAAGAGAGCCGCGGATTACTGCAAAGATTTTTTGACTGGTTCAACCGGGTTTTCGATCGCGCCACCGAGGGGTATGTAGGCTGGAGCGCCGTCCTGGTGAAGAAAACCGCGGTAGTCGTGGTGCTGCTGGTTGTTTTTGCCGGCGCAGGCTTCTTCTTCGCCAACCGCGTGCCAACGAGTTTCCTTCCCGACGAAGACCAAGGATACGCCTACGTCAGCATGCAACTTCCGAATGGCGCTTCGCTGGAGCGCACTAATGCCGTCGTCGAGCAAGTCGAAAAAGTCATCATGGATACGCCGGGTGTTGCCCAGTCCACCTGCTTTGTCGGATTCAGCTTACTGAGCTTTGCGCGCACCACTTACAACGCGACGTTTTTCGTGAACTTCAAGCTCTGGGATGAGCGGAAGACGCGTGAAGAGCAGTTTCAAACCCTTAAGGCGCATCTGAATCAGCATTTGAGCAAGCTGCCGAGCGCCGTGGCGTTCGGATTTTCCCCGCCGGCGATCCCGGGTGTGGGAACCGCCGGCGGCTTTACGTTCATGCTGGAAGACCGTTCGGGCAGTGATATTCAGTTCCTGACGAAAAACCTGGCCACCTTTATGGAAGCTGCCCGAAAGCGGCCGGAAATAGCCAGCCTGAGCACAACGTTTTTGCCAAACGTGCCTCAGCAATTTGCCGATGTGGACCGCGACAAAGTTTTGAAGCAAGGCGTGAACCTCAGCGACGTTTACAAGACCATCCAGGCCTTCATGGGCGGCTATTTCATCAACTATTTCAATCGCTTCGGCCGCCAGTGGCAGGTGTACATCGAAGCGGAAGGCGAAGATCGCGCAAAGGCGGAGAACGTCGGCCAATTTTACGTTCGCAACAACAAAGGACAGAATGTTCCGCTCTCGACGTTGGTCACCATGAAACCTCGCCTCGGTCCGGAATTTCTGCTTCGCTTCAACGAGTACCGTTCTGCACAGCTTAATGGCAGTGCCGCGCCCGGCTATAGCGCAGATCAAGCCACCGCGGCGCTGGAAGAAGTCTTCAAACAGACCATGCCGCGCGAAATGGGTTTCGACTACTCGGGGATGTCGTTTCAGGAACAAAAGGCCCGTGAAGGTGTACCGGCCTCGGTGATTTTCGGACTTTCCCTCTTGTTCGTTTTCCTGATCCTGGCAGCGCTCTATGAAAGTTGGTCGTTGCCGTTTAGCGTTTTGCTTAGCACGCCAGTAGCGATTTTCGGGGCCTTCGCAGTTTTGTACTTGCGCCGCTTCTTGCAGAGCGTATTTCTGCCGCCATACCTGGTGCAGATGGAGAGCGATGTCTATTCGCAAATTGGGCTGGTCATGCTGATCGGTTTGGCTGCGAAAAACGCGATTCTGATTGTGGAGTTTGCTAAAGATCAATTCGAGAAAGGAAAGCCTTTGGCGGACGCCGCGTTGGAGGGCGCCCGGTTGCGCTTGCGACCGATTCTGATGACATCGTTCGCGTTCATCTTGGGTTGCGTGCCGTTGTGGACGGCGAGCGGCGCCGGCTCCGTTGCCCGGCAAATCATGGGGACCACAGTTATCGGCGGGATGGCGGCTGCCAGCGCGCTTGGAATTTTCTTTATTCCGGCGATTTTCTACATGGTTGAGAAATGGTCGGGCGCGGACAAGGAGCGAGCCGCGGGAAGTTTGCCTGCGGAGCCAGCGCCGGCACCGGGAGACTGAGATGAAGACCACCAGGCGAGGAGCGGCAAAAGCTGCGGTGACCAGGAAGAAGAAGCTGACCCCGATCGTGTTGGCGCTGCTGGCCGGCTTCGTGGTGGGCGGGTGCAAAGTTGGCCCGAACTATAAACGACCGGCGGTGCAGACGCCGACGGAATACCGGGAATTGAAGGATGGCCAGCAGGCGCAGGTTCAGCCGCAGGTGGCTTCCTACGCGGACCTGCCGTGGTGGCAAGTGTTTCAAGACCCGGAATTGCAAAAGCTGATCGGGACGTCGCTGAAGCAGAATTACGATTTGCAGCTGGCGACGGAGCGAATCAATGCGGCGCGAGCGGCGGTGGCCATAACGCGGTCCAATCTGTTTCCGCAGGTGCAAGGAAACGGGAAGTTCTCTGGAGGAAAAGAAGGCACCTTCCAGACCAAATTCAACTTTCTGTCGCTGACGGCCGACGCCGCCTTCCAACTGGACTTTTTCGGGAAGCTGCGGAGGGCGACAGAGGCGTCGCGGGCCGAACTGCTGGCGACGGAGGATGCGCAGAAGACGGTGATCCTGACGCTGGTAAGCGACGTGGCCAGCGACTATTTCGCGCTTCTGCAATTGGACCTGGAGCTCCAAATTACGAAGGAGACGGTGACTACGCAGGAAGACTCGGTGAAGCTGACGAAGTTTCGCGTAGATCACGGAGTGGCCACGAAGCTGGATGTTTTGCAGGCGCAGCAGGTGCTGGATTCGGCGAATGCGACGGTTCCCGACCTGGAAAGACAGATTGCGCAGGAAGAGAATGCGATCAGCATACTGCTGGGAAATTACCCGCAGGGCGTGCCGCGCGGGCGCACCCTGGTGGAGCAGCAGCTGCCTCCCGAGGTGCCGGCGGGTCTGTCGTCGACGCTGCTGGAGCGGAGACCGGATATTAAAGAGGCGGAACACTTTCTGGTGGCGGCGAATGCCGAAGTCGGAGTGGCGAAGGCGGAATTTTTTCCGCAAATCTCGCTGACCGGATCCGGCGGCGGATCGTTCGGCAGGAGCAGCGCGTTCTCGCAGCTGATGAGTTCTCAACTGGGGATTTGGTCGTATGGAGCCCAAGTGAGCCAACCCATATTCACGGGCGGAGCGCTGCGCGGAAATTTAAAGTTGGCGAAATCGCAGTATGACCAGGCACTGATTTCCTACCGGCAGGCGATCCAGCAGGCATTCGGGGACGTATCGGATGCGCTGATCGGGTATGAGAAATTCCACGAGGTGCGCGTTCGGCAGGAACAGACCGTGGCGGATTTGCAGGAGTCTGTTCGGCTTTCGATTTTGAGGTATAAGGGCGGAACGACAACGTACCTGGAAGTATTGGACGGGCAGAGGTCGCTATTTAACGCGGAACTGGTGCTTGCGCAGGCCCGGGGCACCGAGTTCCAGAGTTTGGTGAACCTCTATCGGGCGCTGGGCGGCGGCTGGCAACAATAGCTGGGAAGGCCAGGGTGTGGCCTAAGAAGTTCAGGTGTCTGACTTACCGCGAAGGTTAATCGAAACTAATTGTCTACCGATCCGTTGCGGGATGCATCAAATGTTCTCCGCATATAGTTGAGGCTTGTCCAGACGCGTTGGCGGGATATAGGATATTTTCCCTCGTGCCTTCGCTAAAAAAATGTTGAGGTGAGGAGGGCTTCTTGAGGCTGAGTTACGGGCTAGGCCAGGGTCTCCTGCTGGCCGGGCTTTTTCTTTCTGGAACGACACGATCCAACGCACAAAATGAAGCAACAACCGGCACGAGCAGCCCTGGGCAGACTATTCCCGGAACGCAGGGAGTGAGCCCGTTCTCCGGTAGCGTGCCGGCGAAACTGGTTCCGGGAGTTTTACAACTTTCGTTGCAGGACGCGATCAACCGAGGATTGAAACAGAATCTCGGGTTGCTCCTTTCCAGCGCCGATATCCGCGGCGCTCGGGGGCAGCGGTGGGAGCAACTGAGCGCGCTACTGCCGCATGTGACGGCGTCGCCGTATGTAGCGGATTCGCAGATCAATCTTGCAGAGCTGGGCCTGACAAGTTTTGGCGGGCTGCAAATCCCGGCATCGATCGGTCCGTTTTCCTATTTTGATGCGAGAGTGTCGCTGACCCAGACGCTGTTTGACAGAAAGGCGTTCAACGCGACGCGGTCGGCGAATGAGAGCCTGAAATCGTCGGAGTACACGTTCAAGGACGCGCGAGACCTTGTGGTGTTGGCGGTGGGATATACCTACTTGCAGGCGATTGCGGACGCGGCTCGAATCGAAACGGCCGAAGCGCAGGTGAAAACGGCGCAGGCGTTGTTCGACCAAGCTTCGGACCAGGTGACGGCGGGGACTTCGCCGGCCATCGACGGCTTGCGGGCGAAGGTGGAGCTGCAGACCCGGCAGCAGCAACTGATTCAGGCGAAAAACAATTTTGCGATACAGAAGCTTACGGTAGCCCGAGTGATCGGGCTGGCGCCCGGGCAGGAGTATGAGTTCACGGATAAGTCGCCGTACCGGCCGTTCGAAGGAATCACGATTGAGGACGCGTTGAAACACGCTTATGGGTCGCGCTCGGATTACCAGTCGGCGACGGCGGACGTTCGCGCGGCGCAATTCGCGCGAAAAGCGGCGACGTCGGGGTATTGGCCGTCGCTTTCGTTCAATGCAGACTACGGCACGGCGGGGTCGCATCCTTCGACGGCCACGCAGGTATACGACTTGCGCGGAACGCTGCTGATCCCGATATTTCAGGGAGGAAGCGTTCACGGCGATGTGTTGCAGGCCGATGCGAGGCTGGAGCAGAGCCGCGAGCGGTTGGACAATCTGCGGGCGCAGATCGATTCCGATGTTCGCGCCGCGTTGCTGAACCTGGAGTCGTCGGCGGAACAGGTGAAGGTGGCGCAAAGCAATATTGAGCTGGCGGAAGAGACGCTGGCGCAGTCGCGGGACCGATTCAGGGCGGGGGTGACGGATACCGTGGAAGTGGTGCAATCGCAGGAACTGGTGGCGAGCGCGCACGAACAGTACATATCGAGCCTGTACAGCTTTAATTTTGCAAAAATTTCCCTGGCGCGGGCCCTGGGTGTCGCCGAAGAGGGCGTCAAGGAATACTTCAAAGGACAATGAACATGGCCGAAGAGACTTCATCCCGTCCGGTGGCTGGCGCAGGCGACGAATCCTCCAGCACGACGCCAGCGAGGGATACGCATAACGCGCGGGCGTACCGGAATTCGAAGCAGCGGAAATTCGGAATGATTGCGGCCATTGTGGTGGTTGGGCTGGTCGCGGGCTTTTTCCTGTGGCGGTATCTGAGCAGCTACGAATCCACCGATGATGCGCAGGCCGATGTGCACCTGTCTCCGGTGAGCGCGCGCATTTCGGGGTACGTGATCAAGGTAAACGTGGACGACAACCAGTGGGTGGAAAAGGGAACTGTGCTGGTGGAGATCGACCCGAAAGACTATGAGGTTGCGGTGGCGCAGGCACAGGCAAATTTGGCCAGCGCGGAGGCGACGGCGCAATCGCTGAATATCACGGTGCCGATCACGTCGGTAAGCACGACGAGCCAGCTGCAGTTCACAGCCTCGGACATTGAAAACACGAAGGCGGGAGTGATCGCGGCGGAAAGGCAGTTGACGGCGGCGCACGCGCAGTTGGAGCAAGCCGAAGCCAATGACGTGAAGGCGCAGGACGATCTCAAGCGCTACAAACTGCTGGTGGATAAGAAGGAAGTGGCGGATCAAGTCTACGATCAGGCGCTGGCAGCAGCGAAGTCCAGCACAGCGACTGTGGCAGCGGCACGGGCCAATGAAGCGGCGGCGCAACAATTTGTGCAGCAGGCACACGCGCGCGAGGCGCAGGCCAACGCAAACTATCAGTCGGCGGAAACCGGGCCGCAGCAAGTGTCTTCGACGAAAGCGCGAGTGCGGGCGGCGATTGCCGACGTGGAGCAACGGCGAGCGCAATTGGAACAAGCGGAGCTGAACCTTCAGTACACGAAAATTGTGGCGCCGGTTTCGGGCGAGGTGAATAAGACGGTGGTAGTTGGCCTGAACGTGCAACCTGGGCAACAACTGCTGACCGTGGTGCCGCTCGATGAAGTGTGGGTTACGGCCAACTTCAAAGAGACGCAGCTGCGGCACATGCGAGTGGGCCAGAGAGCAACGATTCATGTGGACTCCACGGGCCGAACGTTGAAAGGACATGTGGACAGCGTAGCGGGCGCGACCGGGCCGCTCTTCAGCCTGCTGCCGCCGGAAAATGCCACGGGGAATTACGTGAAGATCGTGCAGCGAGTTCCGGTGAAGATCGTTCTTGAGAAAGGCGAGAACCGGGATCGGACCCTTCGGCCGGGCATGAATGTGGTGCCCGACGTTTATCTGCGATGAGCTCCGCAACGGCGACACTGGACCAGGAGATTTGGCGGCCGAAGTACAATCCGTGGCTGATCGCGGTGGTTGTGGCGCTTGGGGCGTTTATGGAGGTGCTGGACACCAGCATCGCGAACGTGGCGCTGCCTTACATGGCGGGAAACCTGGCGGCGAGCAACGATCAAAGCACCTGGGTTCTGACCTCCTACCTGGTTTCGAACGCCATCATTCTGCCGATCAGCGGCTGGCTGGCGGGCACGTTGGGGCGGAAGCGGTTTTTCATGGCGTGCCTGACCGTGTTTACGATCAGTTCGCTGCTTTGCGGGATCGCGCCGAGCCTGGGGATGCTGCTGCTGTTCCGGGTGCTGCAAGGCGCGGGCGGCGGAGGGTTGCAGCCAATGGCGCAGGCCATTCTGGCGGATACTTTCCCACCGGAGCAGCGTGGATTGGCGTTCGCACTCTACGGAATAACAGCGATCATGGCGCCGACGATCGGGCCGACTTTGGGAGGCTGGATCACGTTCAATTATTCGTGGCGGTGGATTTTTTTCATCAATATTCCTGTTGGCATCGTGACCTGGTTGCTGGTGAGGCAGTTCGTGGAAGATCCGCCCTATTTGGGCAGGCTCAAACGCGCGGGCGTGAAGCTGGACTACGTTGGGATCTCACTGTTGACTTTGGGGATCGGCTCACTGCAGGTCTTGCTGGACAAGGGGCAGGAAGACGACTGGTTCGGGTCCCGGTTCATTACGACGTTGGTGATTACCGCGACGGTCTGCCTGATTTCTCTGGTGATCTGGGAGTGGTTTCAAAAGAACCCGATCATCGACGTGAAGATGTTCAAGAGCTTTAATTTTGCGAGCGCATGCCTGATGATGTTTACGCTGGGGATTTTATTGTTCAGCTCGCTGGTGCTGATGCCCCAATTCTTGCAGACACTATTGGGATACACTTCGCAACTGGCGGGGTTTGCGCTATCGGCGGGAGGGCTTGTCCTGCTGATTGAGATGCCCATCATGGGCAAGATGACGACGAAAGTGCAGGCGCGATACCTGATCGCATTCGGCTGGCTGACTCTGTCGATTGCGATGTTTTATTCGACCCAACGGATCGACCTGCTTATCAGTTTTAAAGCGGCGACGCTCTTGCGAATCGCGCAGGTGATCGGGCTGGGGTTCCTGTTCGTGCCGATTTCGCTGGTGGCGTACATCGGAATTGCGCCGGAGAAGAATAATGCGGTGGCGGGACTCGTGAACTTCATGCGGAACATGGGAAGCAGCGTGGGGACGTCGCTGGTGACGACGCTGATCGCGCGGCGCTCGCAACTGCACCAGGCAAGGCTGGTGGAGTACACGCGGCCGGACAATCCGAATTTTCAAAATACGCTGAACGGACTTACCGCACAGGCCCAGCACGCGGGCGGACTGAGCAAGCCGGACGCGATTGCGCAGGCGTACGCGAGGATTTACGATTCGGTGCAGGCGCAGGCGGCGAGCCTGGCGTACGTGGATACGTTCATGGTGCTGTCGGTAGGGGCGGGGATTATGTTTTTCCTGGCGTTTCTGTTGAAGAAGAACGATCCCGGAGGCGGCGGCAGGATCATCGTGGATTAAATGAAGCGCGCTGAGCGAGGATGGAGAGAGATTAGATCTTATAGGGGAACCCGGGTGACGGCATGATCAGAATCATCACGATTGAACGGGAATATGGATGCGGCGGGGGAGAAATCGCCACTTTGCTAGCCAAGAAGTTGGGCTGGAAGCTGTGGGACCACCTGCTGACGGAGGAGATTGCGCGGCTGGCGAATTGCCCGCAGTCGGTCGTGGAGGTCCGCGAGGAACGCACCGATCCGCTGTATTACCGGCTGTTCAAATCGTTTCTGCGGGGGAGCTACGAAGGAAGCCTGAACGCGCACAAGCTGAACCTGGTGGACAGCGAAACGATATTGAAGCTGACGGAAAAAGTGGTTTTGCACGCGGCGAAAGACGGCAATGGCGTGATTGTGGGAAGAGGCTCGCAACGTTTTCTGCGCGAGCGCGAGGACACGCTGAGGGTGTATCTGTACGCGCCGCGGGAAGACAAAGTACGCAGGTTGCGGACTCGCGGCAAGACGGCGGAGGAGGCGGAGATCCTGGTGGACTCCGTGGACAAGGAGCGGGCGGATTTTATCCGCAAATATTTTCACGTGGAATGGCCGGAGCATGCGGTATTTCACACGCTGCTGAACACGTCGATTGGGGATCAGTGCGTGGTGCAGATGATCCTGAGCTTGAAGAATTCGCTCGACGGGTGCGGCGTGCCGGTTGGCGCCGGAAATTAGCCTGTCAGCTCTGGCCTGGCATTGGCCTAATCGTGCCAGAGTGCTGCGGGCGCTTCGTATGTCGGCCCCGCTTCTGAACAGCAGTTTCAGCAAGAAATTTCCACAGTTTCCCATTCGTTTTCATTCCTTGACCAAATTGGGGATCGCGTCGCTTGCTGGCGCAACCTAACCCTATGTAGAAATACCGAGATACGGACGTGCCACGCAATTCGGCTGGAACATGGATTGCTGATATTCCCCAAAGGCCCCTTCCGTTCCCGCACACGTTTGCTTGGGAGAATTCAAAATGAATGGACCCTGTTGCCGTCTCATTGGGCCAGTTTGCCTACTGCTGATCGGCCTTGCTGCGGCTGTCCCGGGCGCTGTTGCCCAGACTGGCCACTGGCAGACATTGCCGTACACCATGCCGATCAATCCCGTACATACGGCACTGCTCTACAACGGAAAGGTGCTGATCGTCTCCGGCTCAGGCAACGTGGCCGGGAACACGAATTTCCAGGCGGCGCTTTGGGATCCTCAGGCCGGCACGATTACGACGCAACCTGTCGCGTGGGACATGTTCTGCAACGGCATGGTCGTGCTGCCGGATGGACGGCCGTTCGTGATGGGCGGCACGCTCCAGTACGATCCGTTTCACGGAGAGTTGAGCACCGCCACCTACGACCCCGCGACGAACACGTTCACCAACCAGCAATCAATGGCGCATGGGCGCTGGTATCCCACTGGGACGGTGCTTGGCGACGGGCGCACCATGATTTTCTCGGGGCTCAATGAGACCGGCGGGACGAACACCTCGGTGGAGTTTTATAGCGCCGGTTCGGGTTGGAGCGCGGCATTTGCGGCTCCCTGGACTCCGCCTCTTTATCCGCGCATGTACGTGCTGCCAAATGGCAACGTCTTCTATTCGGGCTCGACCACTGGATCGAGCATTTTCAATCCTTCGACTCATACCTGGACCACGAACATCGCATTTACAAATTACAGCGGCACACGGACGTATGGATCGTCGGTGCTTTTTCCTCTGACGCCCGCGAACAATTACACGCCGAAAGTGATCATCATGGGCGGCGGCAGCCCCTCCACCAGCACAACCGAGATTATCGACCTTTCCGCGGCCACCCCGAAGTGGGTTTACGGGCCGAACATGTCGGAGCCCCGGATCGAAATGAACGCCACGATTTTGCCGAGCGGCCAAATTCTGGCGCTGGGCGGCTCGCTGAACGATGAAGACACGAGCACGGCCAGCTTGAACGCCGACCTATATGATCCCGCGAGCAATACATTCAGTTCGGCGGGAGCGCTGGCTTACGCACGGCTTTATCATTCGGTCAGCTTGCTGCTGCCCGACGCCACGGTTTGGGTGGCGGGCGGAAATCCCCAGCGCGGCACATACGAGCCGCACATGGAAGTTTACACGCCGCAGTACTTGCTGAATGCGGACGGCACGCCGGCGACGCGGCCATCCATCGCCGGCACTTCTTCGAATGTCATCGGTTATGGCGGGGCGTTCCAGGTGCAGACTCCCGATGCAGCTTCGATCTCGGGCGTGGTGCTGATGCGCGATGGGGCCGTGACTCACGCGTTTGATATGGACCAACGCTATGTTGGACTTTCTTTTACCGCAGGCGCGGGTGTTTTGAACGTGACCGGGCCGCCGAACGGCAACATCGCGCCGCCGGGTTATTACATGCTGTTCATTCTGAACAGTGCGGGCGTTCCCTCCGTGGCGACGATTCTGCAAGTTTCACTGGCAGCGAACGATATACCTCCCACTGGCACAATCACGAGCCCCACGTCGGACGTGACCATTTCCGCCGGGCAATCGGTTGTCTATTCCGGGGCGGGAACCGATCCGGACGGCACGATCAGCGCATACTCGTGGTCTTTCCCGGGAGGAAATCCAAACGCGAGCAATCTCGCGAATCCCGGCAGCGTGACGTACTCCACTCCAGGCACTTACGTTACATCTTTTACGGTAACGGACAACGCAGGCCTTACCGATCCCAAACCGCCGACGCGCACGATCACCGTGCAACCGGACTTCTCGCTGGCGGCCTCGCCGGCCTCCGCAACTGCTGTGCAAGGAGGCGGGACTTCGTTCACTGCAACTGTGACTGCGGGCACTGGATTCTCGGGCACGGTTGGGCTTACGGTGAGCGGACTGCCAACTGGCGCGACCGGGGCGTTCAGTCCCGCGTCTATTGCAACTTCCGGCTCCAGCACATTCAGTGTATCCACGAGTTCGACCACGCCGACCGGCAGTTATCCGCTGACGATTACGGCGATGAGCGGCGCATTGACCCATACGGCGAATGTGACGCTGTTGGTGAGCGGCGACTTCTCGGTCAGCGTCTCGCCTGCCAGCCTTGCTGTGGCGCGGGGCTCGAATGGAAATTACACCGTCAAGGTCACGGGCGGCAGTGGATTCACGGGCACGGTTGGTCTCAGCGTCGGCGGGCTGCCACGCCGCACTGGCGCGAGTTTCAATCCCGCGTCGATCAGGGGCTCGGGCTCGTCTACACTGACGGTGAGCGCTAATCGTAAATCGCCGACCGGCACGTTCACGCTGACCATTACCGCCACCAGTGGCGGGTTAACGCACACCCAGCGGGTAACGCTAACCCTTCGCTAGCAGAACACAGTAGAATACCGGCCAACGCCGGGAGCGCCTGCCCTCCGGGGATGACTTGCGGCGATGCGACCAAGGGGGCCCTTATGTCCGTTTCTCGCAGAAATCTCCTTCGACAGATTGGCGTTGGAGCGGTTGTAGGCGCGGCATCTCCGGCGCTGCGCGGCTTTGCAGGGTTTCCTGTGAACGATGCGCCCCGGGTGGCGACGGCGGCCGATCCTGTGCTGCTCTATCGCAACGAGAATCCTTATGGACCTTCGGAAAAAGTGCTGGCGGTGCTGCGTGAATCGGCGTCGAGCGGTAACCGTTATCCGCGGACTGAATATGACACGCTGATCGGGAAACTGGCGGCGACGCACAAAGTGAAGCCGGAGCAGATCGTGCTCGGCTGCGGCTCCGGCGAGATTCTGGCAATGGCAGCGCTATCGTTTCTGAAGCCAGGCAAGAAACTTGTGCAAGCCGCGCCCACGTTTCCCTCGCTGGGGAAGCTGGCGCAAACGGCGGGGGTTGAAGTCGCCAGCGTTCCGCTGAACAAACGGTATGAACACGATCTGGGCGCAATGCTGGATGCCGCGCGCACGCCCACAGGGCTGGTTTACATAGTGAATCCCAATAATCCCACGGGGACGATCACGCCGCGGAATGATATCGAGGCGTTTATCGGCAAGCTGCCTTCCGACGTCACGGTGCTGATTGATGAGGCTTATCATCACTTCGTGACGCCGAATACGGCGTACGAGTCATTTCTGGACCGGCATTTTGACGATCCGCGGATCATCGTCTTGCGCACTTTTTCGAAAATTTACGGGCTGGCTGGGATGCGGATTGGGTACGCGGTCGCCACGCCGGAAATGGCCAAGCGGCTGCCCGCAGGCTTTCCCAACTGGACGGTGAGCGTGGTTTCGGCTCGGGCCGCTTCGGCTGCGCTGGACGACGTGGACTATGTGCGGCTCGGGATCAAGCGAAACACGGACGACCGGCAGGAGTTTATGAACCAGGTGAACGCGCGGATGCTTCGAGCGATTGATTCACAGGCAAATTTCGTGATGGTGAATCCGATGCGACCGCCGGATGAAGCAATCGAACATCTGAAGAAGAATCACATCCTGATCGGGCCGAAGTATCCGGTGCTGGATAAATACATCCGCGTGTCGCTGGGAACACCGGGAGAGATGCAGGCGTTCTGGCGGGCGTGGGATCTGATGCCATTTGGCGGCAAGATGGCAATGTAATCGCTGATTTCCGATAATTGTGCCGGAAGATTGGGTGTGTTTCCTTCGCGGCGACCTTGACGCAGTCGCGCCCACCGCTAAAGCAGCCTTTCAGAAATTCTTCCAAAAAACAAATAGGTAGCACGCAAAAAATAACAGCGGGGCCGGATGACTCATTGATGGAAATTCCGTGAGAGCAGTGATAGTGTGCTTTGCATTTAGGGGACGTGGCCTTTTTTCCAGAGTGAAACGGGAACTCAAGCGATGCGGTGGGGGGTGTTTATGAATCGCTATTTTTCCACATTGATTCTGATGCTTTCGTGTGCCTGGCTGGCCTTTGCGCAGGGCGGGGCAACCGGCGCGATCAGCGGAACCGTGCAGGATGCGTCCGGTGCGGTTGTTTCTGGAGCGAAAGTAAGAGTGTTGAGCGACGCGACCGGCCAACAGGTGCGCGAACTGACCACGGATGAAGCGGGAATATTTACCGTGACGCTGCTTCCGGTCGGCAACTATACGGTGGAGGTGAATGCGCCGGGCTTTGCCCCGAGCAAGTTTACGGGAGTTTCCGTTTCAATTACCGAAACGACTCGCATGATCGCGACGTTGAAAGTGAGCACCGAGCAACAAGAGATCGTGGTGCAATCGCAGGTCAGCCAGATCGACACGTCGGACGCGGCTACGGGCGAGATTATGGGCAGCCAGACGATTACGACACTGCCGCTGGCGACGCGAAATTTCCAGCAGATCCTTACCTTGTCGGCGGGGGCTTCGTCGGATTTGAATAACGCGTCGCAGCTTGGGCGCGGGCAGGTGTTTATCCACGTGAACGGCGGGCGCGAGGACAATAATAATTACCTGATCGACGGGATTTCGGTGGCCGATTACGCGTTTGGGGAATTGACGTATACGCCGCTGCCTAATCCGGACGCCATCGACCAATTCAAGGTGAGCACGAGTTTGTACGACGCCACGCAGGGACGGAACGGTGGCGGGAACATCAACGCAACGCTGAAGAGCGGGACATCGCAATATCACGGCGATGCCTGGGAATATTTCCGGAATACGGTGCTCGACGCCAACGACTTTTTCCTGAATGCCAGCGGCTTCAAACGGCCGGTGATTCAGCAGAACATTTTCGGCGGTGATTTTGGCGGGAAAGTGGACCCCTCCGCGAAGTTCGGCTATTTCTATGTGAATTATCAGGGCACGCGACAACGAAGCGGGGCGTCGGCGGGAACGTTCATCAATACAACGATCCCCTATGTTCCACTGGCAGATCGCCAATCGGCCACTAAATTGGCCGCGGACTGCGGGCTGCCCAGCGGAGTGAACGTTGATCCCGTGGCGCTCAATCTTCTGAACTTCAAGAGCAATCAGTTTGGCGGAGGGGCCGGGGGCTACCTGTTTCCGCTGCCAACCAACGTGCCGGCGAGCACGCCGTGCCTGACGCCGGTGCCGTTCCTGGTGAGCCAGACGGGCAAATTCACCGACGACCAATTCACCACAAACTGGGATCGCGAGTTCAACGGGAACAAGGATCGCGTCTCGTTCCGCTTTTTCTGGGCCGATTCCGACACGTTTCAACCGTTCGGAGCCGACTCGTTTCAAGTGCAGACCGGGGGGCCCCCGACGCCGAACAATCTGAATTTCCCGTTGGAAATTCCTTTGCACAATCGGGTAGGAAGTATCACGGAAACGCACTTGTTCTCCAACACTCTGGTGAACGAATTCCGCTTCGGAGTGAACATCATCAGCGACAAATTAAATAACGTGCCGCCGGTGACGAGCAGGCAGGTGGGAATCAATCTGCCCACGGCCAACGGCGACCCGAACATTTACCGGTTGCAATTCGGCGCGTTCGCCTTTGGGCCCTTTCCGCAGCAGTTGCAGCGGGCGCTGGGGGATAGCTTCGTGATATTGGACACCGTGAGCTGGACACACGGGAATCATACGTTGCGTTTCGGGCCGGAGATTGATCGCACCACGCTGCGGCGCAGCTTGCCGGTGGCGGACAACGGATTGGTGTTCTTTTCGCCCCCCACTGTGGGCACGGATTTCCAGAGCTTCCTGGCGGGCTCGCCGTTCTTTGGCGAGGCTGGGGGAGGAGTCGGAGATCACGACTACCGGATTCCCGCCTATGCGTGGTTTGCGCAGGACGACTATCGAGTCACGAAATCGCTTACGCTGAATCTCGGCTTTCGCCAGGAGTTTCTTGGGGCGCCGTACGACGAAAGCTGCCGCATCGGCAACAGCATTCCGGAGCTTGCCAATACGACAGGACAGCCGTTTGTTTATCCGAAGTGCGTGAACCAATACAATCTGCCGGGGCTGACCGGGACGCAGGCACGGAGTTCGTTGAGCAATAATTTCGCGAGGGTGCCGGAGCCTCGCATCGGTTTTGCGTACGACCTGTTTGGCCGCCACGACACGTCCATTCGCGGAGGTTACGGAATTTACAGCGTGCGCGAGGATTTAGGCGCAGTGGACAATTTGTCGTTCTCGCCGCCGTTTTTCCCGATCGCGATTAATTTCCTGCCGGGGCAGGGAAGCCTGGCGAATCTGTTTCAGCCTAATCCGGCCACCGGGTTTCCGGGCATTCCGCCGCTCGGAGTGTTGAGTCCGGCGTTTGTGCCTTCGCCCTCGTTCTTTACGACGTTTCCAGCGACATGCACGCTGGGCAACGGCGCGACAGGAGTTCTATCCCAATGCGGGGCTTCGTTCACCGGCAATGTGGCCGGCCTGATTGCGCTGCAGGTGCCGCAACATTGGGTGGCGGGGACCACGCAGCAGTGGAACCTGACCCTGCAACACGAGTTTGGCAGACAGTGGTTTGCGGAGGTCGGATACGTCGGGACAAAGGGGACGCACCTGCGGTCGACGTACGATCCGGCGGAAGCGACGCTGGCGTCGTCAGCGCACCCGGTGGTGATTCCAGGCGTGAATTGCAACGGGACCACGGGTCCGGGCGCGCAATGCTCGATCGTGGACAATACCGTGGAAAACGCGCCGGCGAGGTCGCCATTCCTGGGGATTGGGCCGGCCAATTTCGAGGCGTTTGCGCCGAACTCCGATTCGCACTACCACTCCCTGCAAGCCACGCTGGGACACCATTTTTCGAAGGGGCTTTACTGGCAGAGCGCGTATACGTTTTCGAAGGAGATCGACGACGTATCGAATGCGACCGTGTCGTTCGACACGCGCTTCAACAATCAGAAAATTGCGAGTGATTCGCGGGGGCTTGGAGATTTCGACCGGCGGCACCGGTTCGTGACCAGCGCGGTTTACGAGTTGCCATTTTATGGGAAGGCACAGGGCTGGACAGGTTATGCGCTGGGCGGTTGGCAAGTCAGCGGCGTGCTGACGTTGCAGTCTGGCTTGCCGTTTACTCCGATTGATTCCGCGGGGGGAAGCGCGTACGCCCTGAGCAGCCCAAACCTTGCGACCCCGATATTTGCGCCTGGGCGCAACTGCGGCAACGCCGCGACACCCGGCGGAGTCGAATCGCGCCTGGGGCACTGGGTGGATCCGACGGCGTATCTGCCCGACCCGGTGATTCCACTTGCCAGCGGCGCGCCAGGCGATGCCACCGGATTCGGCAACGCGGGGCGCAATTGCGTCATCGGGCCACCGCAGAAGAACATTGATTTCACGGTGGGCAAAATGTTCAAGCTGACGGAGCGGCAGAACCTGCGGTTCCAGGCGGAATTTTTCAACCTGTTCAATCACCCGTCGTTTGCCAATCCGTCGGCGACGGATATCGAGAGCGCGAGTTCGTTCTCGCAGATCACGTCGGTTGTGGGAACGCCGCGGCTGATTCAGTTTTCGCTGAAATACCTGTTCTGAGCGGATTACATTTTTTGAGTGTCATGCGGCGGCTCGGAGCCGCCTTTTACTATTTGGCGCGAGCGCGGAAGTTTTGAGGTCTTGTCGGGGAAGTTGCACGGGGTAGTTTGAATTCAATGAACGAAACCAAAAGAGACGTCAGACCCAAGACCAAGATACAACAGCGGCAGCTGGGCACCCTGCGCGTGACTATGATTTGCGATGAACGGGGAAATTGATTTGCTCGATCGATGAGAGGTATCTCACAAAGAGAGGTTCGCTGACAGAGTCACGCGGTCAATTAGTCTTACCTCAGTTACGTTGTTTTGTGATATAGAAAGCCGCGAGAGAGGGAAACCATGCCCACGAATGATCCGAGCGAAAACAGACCCGGCCGCCCAAATCTGCCTAATCTGCCCGCGCCAAACATTGAATACAGAGAGTTCGGCGGGGGAAGCGGCGCGGCGGCCGCGGCTACACCGGCCGAAGGCACGCCGAAAACCGAAGCAATAGCCGTAACGAGCGGGCCACACGGGCGAACCTTTTCCATGGACACCGAGGACATTGTGGCGATCGGCGCCGTAATTCTTTGCATCGGCGGCCTTCTTGCCGCGGTGGTTGTGGCCGTTGGACTGGTGCTGGGAAAGGTCCAGGGATCTGACGCAACAAAAATTATCATTGGGTGCGTTGGCGGCTCAGCAATCGCTGCGATACTGGGGAAGGCCGCAAAAAAGAGCAAGGAAAAGAAGACACCTTGAAGCGTTGATTCAGGATCGAGGGCTGTGCCATGTGGGGACGGAGTGGGCTGCAAAGTCCCAGGTGCAGAAGCCGTATTTGAAGCTCTCTGCATCCCCGTGGATTATTTTAATTTGTTTTACAGGGAAGCGGGCTTTTCGGTGGTCTTGGCTGAATCGTTGAGTTGCTGCAATTTTGCGAGGTGGAGGCGCACTTGATCGGCGTTTGAGGCGTTTGGAGCGAGTTCGAGGTAGGTGTTCAGCTCGGAGATAGCGGTGGCGTAGTCGCTTTTTCTGGCAAAGATTTCACCGAGCAATAGATGCACCTGGGGATAGCGACGGGGAAAGGCGATGTGTTCCGCCTTGAGCGCGCTCTTTTGGGCCTCTTCGATCTTGTTGAGCTGGAAATTCGCGGCCGCGTTATAGAAATAAGCATCGGCGTAATTGATTGGATCGAGATCCACGATGAACGCGGTGACATTGACTTGATTCAAGGTATCGAGAGCCAGGATGTGATTGGAAAGTGCCAGTAGCTCAGGCCAATTTCCTTCCTGAAAGGCGATGGACGCGAGCGAAAGGTAGGGCGGGAGGAACCGGTTATCGATGGCCGTGGCCCGCGTGAACGCGTTGCGAGCTGCTTCGACCTGCTTTTGCTTTTGCAGAACGCTGCCCAACTGATTCCATGCGACTGCATACTTCGGGTAAATCGCCACGGCGGATTCAAAATACTTGCGCGCGCCGGCAAGATCGGTTTTGCGCTCGGACTTGAGGCCCTTTTCGTAAGCTCGCCGGGCATCGTTCGGCGCCTGGTAGGGGGCCGCGTTCAGGGTCGCGCCTTTGATTTTTGAGAGCCGCTGCACGACGATGACGCCGACGTTGATATTTTCGCCGAAGGTGTCGAGCTCCATCAGACTGATGGCGTCGGATTGAAGACCGGAGCCCGAGGCGCGTAATTCGCAACGCCTTAATTCACTTCGTGGAACGCCCGTAACCGAGGAGTTGCCAGTTCTGCCGGATGTGGAACTCGCCTCGGCGCTGGCGTCGAGGACTGGGTCGGTATTCGTCCCCAGTTGCATGCTGAAGCCGCCGTTGGGAGACGCGTACACCTGTTGGCGCACCTTGTTGTTGCAAATCCGCTCCACCTTCATATCGTTCGGAATCGGGGAGTTGTCGCTGGTGGTGACGCGTCCCTGGAGAAACATCACGAGAGTGCCCGACGGTTGATTTGACCCCGAATTGGGGAAAGGGGAATTTGTAGGAATGGTGGAGGTTGGGGGCTGCGGGGAAGGCGGCGGAGGCGGTGCCGGGGGCTTCTGGGCCACGGAGGCAAGTGGAAAAAGGGCGATGGCGAACGCCAGCAGGACGAAGATGCGGACGCGGTGGCTCATGGCTCGTTTCTTGCGCGGAAAAACTCAATTTTAGGCGGCGGGCATGTTGGCGTCAAGGATGGGGAATAAAATCAAAAGACAAACTGACTGGATAGGGGCACGGAGGAGGCTTCTGCTGGGGAGAATTGCGTTGCGCACGAAAGTCGTGTACACTATACTCGTATGAAAAACATAACCCTCAGTGCCGATGAACAGCTTATCGAACAAGCGCGCCTGTTGGCCAAGGCCCGGCATAAGACACTAAACGCTCTGTTCCGCGAATGGCTCGAACAAATTACAGCGCAGAGCGGCGGAGCGCAGGAATTCGACGCGATGATGAAACGCCTAAAACATGTGCAGGCGGGCCGGCGATTCAGCAGGGAAGAAATGAATGAGCGGTAAGTTCTTTCTCGACACAAATATCTTTGTGTATTCCTTTGATTTGAGCTCACCGAAAAAAGCAGCAGAAGCGACAAAACTGATCCGGAAGGGAATCGAGACACGCGGCGGAATTGTCAGCTATCAGGTGGTGCAGGAGTTTTATAATGTCGCGTTGCGCCGCTTTGAAAAGCCTATGAGCACCTCGGATGCGGAACAATACTTAACGACTACCTTTCGCCCTCTGTTGGCGGTCCATTCGTCGCCCTCTTTGTATGGGGAAGCGTTGAGGATTTTGGCCAGGTCCCGATTAGCTTGGTACGATTCACTAATTGTAGCTTCGGCGATTGAATCGCAGTGTGACGTTCTCTACAGCGAGGACTTTCAAGACGGACAGCAGTTCGGGAACGTGACGATTTCTAATCCGTTTGTCTAAAGGAAGCGGGGCGGGACGGGGACGCTCTCCCGAAATGTGATGGATGGAGAAGAGAATTTGGTGGACGAGACCGGGATCGAACCGGCGACCTTCCCGGTTAGGACCGGGACGCTCTCCCAAGCTAATTGTCGAGATGAAATGTGGCAGGAATTGGTGGACGAGACCGGGATCGAACCGGCGACCTCATCGTTGCGAACGATGCGCTCTCCCAGCTGAGCTACTCGCCCACTAGCAGCGACCTTTTGATATTAGCAGAGGCGTGGAGAAGATTCCAACGTGACAAGAATTAAGGTGGCGCCAATGGGCTGGGCCACCTGAAGGTGGCCGCTACGGTTGGTCGTGGCCGGAGCCGTTGCGCTGGGCTACGATTTTGCGAGCGTTTTCGTAGAGGGCGCGGGCCTGGGGAATGGACTCCACGGCTTTTTGGACTTGCGGGTCGGCGGCGAGGAGGACTTTGTCGCCTTCCTGGGTGCCGTAGGCGGACATGAAAATCTCCTGTTTGATCTTGCGCTTGATCCAGTCGAGGTTGTCGGCGTACTCAACTTCGGTGTACTTCACGTTGTGCTTCGCAAGATAGCCGCGGAATTCGCGGAGAACGTTGTCGTCCACTTCAAAGCTGTGGGTGATGGTGGGCTTGGTGCCGAGGTAATAGCGAGTGAAGCCGGCGACGCCCTGTTCGGCCGGGTAGAGAACATCGGCGCGGAACAATGCTTCCTGGAACTTGTCGTACTTGAGCGCGGGGACGATGATGTCCGGCGTGATGCCGCCGCCACCGGTGACCTGGCGGCCGCTGTCGGTCTGGCGGATCTCCGTGGGGTGCTCGGGGACCTTGCGCTCGTAGTGATATTCATAAAGCGAGATGGATTTGTAATCGCGCTGGATCAGGCGGCCGCTGGGCGTGTAGTAACGGGCAGTGGTGAGAGCGAGGCCGGTGTTCTCAGAGAGCGGCTGCACGGTTTGGACGAGGCCCTTGCCGAAGGTGGTTTCGCCAACCACGAGGCCGCGATCGTGGTCCTGAATGGCGCCGGAGACGATTTCCGCGGCGGAAGCGGAGTTATTGTTGACCAGCACGACGATGGGGACGTTCATGCCCTGATTGCCGCGCACGGCGTAGAAGCGGCGCTCCGGGGCGCTGCGGCCGTGATAGGAAACGATCAGCTGGCCCTTTTCGAGGAACATGTCGCCGACAGCGACGGCTTCGTTGAGCAGGCCACCGGGATTGCCGCGAAGATCAAGAACGAGTCCGTCGAGAGAACTGGCGCCAAGCTGCTTCAGGGCGTCGGCAATTTCCTTATCGGTGGTTTCGTTGAACTGGTTCAGGCGCATGTAGCCGATGCCGGGCTTGAGCATGGTGACGATATCAACGGAGTGGCGGGGAATTTCGTCGCGCGTGACGGTGAAGACGAGAGGGTCGGCATAGCCTTCGCGGCCGACGGTGATTTTGACGACCGTGCCCTTGGGGCCTTTGAGGAGGTCGGCGACCTCTGTGGTGGTCAGGCCATCGGTGGACTTTTCATCAACTTTGGCGATGACGTCGCCGGGACGAAGGCCAGCGTTGTAGGCAGGCGCGCCGACGTACGGCGACATGACAACGGTGTGGTTCTCGCGGGGAGCGACGACCATGCCGACGCCGTAATACTTGCCGCGCTGATCTTCGCGGAGGAGGGCGAATTGGCGGGCGTCAAAGAAATTTGAGTGGGGATCAAGCATGCGCAACATGCCGGGGATGGCGCCCTGATAGACGGCTTTGTCGGCGTCGACGGGTTCGGCGTAGTTCGCCTGGACGACGGAGAGAACACTGGTGAAGTCGCGGACGGCGGTCTGGTAATCGTCCGTATTCGCAGTGGTGGCGCGGACCGACGGCCCGTAGATGCCCCCGAGCACTCCAGAGATGAGCAGGACTACAACTACCAGGATCAGGCCCCGACGTTCTGGATTCATGGAAACCTCGCTATTAGCTTAAAGCCCAGTATAACACGCAAACGGGAACTCCTGTTTGACACGATTGGCCGCCCTTTCTATGATGCAGACAGGGCGTTTTACGGCGCTTTTTATCTATGCTCAGCGTTCCACACATGATTGTGGTGTTTCTGGTGGTGCTGGTGGTCTTTGGGCCCCAAAAACTGCCGGAACTGGCGCGAACGCTGGGGAAATTGATGGCGGAATTCCGCAAGGCGTCGACGGACTTCAAGAGCGCGTTTGAAGAAGAGATGCGGGACCTGGAGCGCCAGGCGCGGATCGCGGAAGTTCGGAAGAAGACGGCCGAGGCGGAGGCCGCGGAGGCCAAGGCGAAAGGCCTGGAATCACCTGCGGCGTCGAGCGCGACCTCTGGCACGGAGCCCCTCCCGGAAGCGGCTGCGGATTATCCGGCAGGGGATGGACCCGTGGTTACGCCGGTGGCCGAAGCTATCCCTAGATTAGACGCGTCGAACGGCGAAAGCGTGGCTCCGTCCGGCGAACCCCAGAAGGAAAGCAACCCTACCGAAGCTCCCCCCTCCCATGACCAACAGCAGCCAGCCTGACAATTCCATCGCAGCGCGACTGGAGGAGAGCGGCGGCCAGATGACGTTTTTCGAGCATCTGTCCGAACTGCGGAAGCGGATTATCAATTCGCTGTATGCGATCGGGATTGGGGCGTTCGTTGGGGTGTATATCGCGCCGAAAGTGATTCACTTCATTAACGAGCCGATGCAGAAGGCACTGGTCGCGGCGGGGTACTCGGACAAGCTTTATTACAACCATCCCGCTGGAGCGGTAAACCTCGTCATTACGCTGGGCGTGTATATCGGGCTGGTGATCGCGTCACCCGTGGTTCTCTACCAGATATGGCTGTTTGTGGCGCCGGCTTTGTACAGACATGAGCGAAGCGCGGTGACCGGATTCTTGTTTTCGACGGTTCTTCTGTTTTTGACGGGGATTGCGTTCGGATATTTTGTGACGCTGCCGTACATATTGAAGTTTCTGGTGAGTTTTCAGAATTTTGGCGGGACGGTGGCGCCGCTGCTGAGCATTAACGAGTATTTCGACCTGATCCTGATGATTTTGCTCGGACTGGGGCTGGTATTTGAGTTGCCGATTCTGATTTTCTTTTTGACGTTGTTCGGGATTGTGACGCCGACGTTTTTGTGGAAGAACCTGCGGTACGCGATTTTGATTATCGCGGTGGTGGCGGCGGTGATTACGCCTACGCCCGATGCCACGACGATGCTGATCTTCATGGCGCCGATGGTGGGGCTGTATTTTGTTGGGATCGCGGTTTCGGCGGTGGTTGTGAGGAAGAAGAGGAAGCGGCTGGAAGCGGAAGAAGCCGACAAAGCGAAATTGGAAAATTGAAAATAGAAAATCGTGAAGCGAATTGGCAACGCCCCGACCGGGTCGGAGTAAAGGCCGGCGCAGAGTTGCGGAGATTCGCAAAGAGCCACAGGAGCGGGGAGAAGATGGGGGCATTTGGGATGGCGCGGGTGATGGTGCTGGGGCTGGTGGCGGCTGTGGCGTTCGGGTGCAACTCTGGGCAGAGCGCTCCGGCGGGCAGCGGAAATGCGAACGCGGGGCAACCGCCGTTCATGAGCGCGGTGGCCGGGCCACCACCGAATGCGGCGGATGAGGCGCCGCCGGCGGAGAAGACGGGCGGGTTCGATGGGAAACGGGCTTACGAGCAGGTGGTGAAGCAGTTGAGTTATGGGCCGAGGACCGCGGGTTCGCCTGCGCTGGCAAAGTTGCAGGATTATCTGGTGTCGGAGTTGAAGTCGTATGGGTGCGCGGTGGATACGGATTCGTTTTCCGCGGATACGCCGGCGGGCCGCCTGCCGATGAAAAACATTCTGGCGAAGATTCCAGGGCAGAAGCCGGGGATTATTTTGCTGGGAACGCATTACGACACGAAGCGGCTGGAGAACTTTGTCGGCGCGGACGATGCGGGGTCTTCGACGGGCGTGATGCTGGAGATGGCGCGATTGCTGTGCGCGCAGAAGCAACCGGGGAAGTATGCGGTGTGGATCGCGTTCTTCGACGGGGAAGAAGCGGTCAACCGAGAGTGGAAGGACCCCGACAACCGCTACGGCAGCAGGCAGATGGCGGCGAAATTCGCGGTGGATGGGGATTTGCCCAAAATTAAGGCGTTTATCCTGGCGGACCTTGTGGGCGGGCGAAACCCGCATTTTAAGCGGGACGGCGAGTCAACGAAGTGGTTGAAAGACATGGTGTGGAGCGAGGCCGAGAAGCTCGGATACGGAAACGTGTTTGTGAAAGAGACGACGGACTTTGGCGGCGACGATCACTATTCGTTTACGGCGCGACATGTGCCGTCGGCGGATATCATGGATCTGGATGTGCAGAACGACGTGCCGTACTGGCACACGCCGCAGGACACGATCGACAAGATCAGCCCAAAGACGCTGGCGATCGTGGGGCACACGATCCTCGAATCCGTCCAGGAATTACAGAAAAAATAAAACTCTAGCTCAGGCCTTTTAAACCTGATGGTTTTCGATGCGAGGGCACAATTTTGCCTGCGCTATGGAAATCCTCACCCCCGAAGGGGTGAGCTACAGCGCTAGTGGTCGTACTTGAACGATTTGTTCGGATAGGGTGGCGGCGGCGGAATGGGACGCGGATCCTTTTGGATTTCGTCCTGTAAATATTTTATGGCCGCGTCCAGTTGCGCGTCGCTGCCGGCGAAGGTGGCGTGCGGAAGATTGTCCACGACGATGTCGGGGTCCACGCCGTGACCTTCGATGAGCCACTTGCCGTCGGGGCCGTAGACGCCGATTTCGGCAGCCGAGGCGATTCCCTGATCAGCCAAAAAGTTACTGAACGAGAGCCATACTTCGCCGCCCCAGGTGCGCATGCCAATGATTTTGCCGAGATTCAGGCGGCGGATGCCTTCGCTGAAGGCTTCGCCGTCGGAGGCGGTGTCCTGGTCGCAGAGCACGACGATGTGGCCGCGGAAGGCGTACTGCATGTTGCCGAAGGGGTTGCCGACGCGTGGTTGCCAGAAGAACCAGTTTCGCCGCAGGAGCTTCGCAAGAATCCAGGAATCGATGTTGCCGCCGTTATTGTGGCGTACATCGATGATGAGGCCCTGGCGGTCGTAAACGGGATAAAAATCGCGGGCCCATTCGGCGATATCTTCGGGGCCCATAGCGCGAAGGTGTACGTAGCCGATGTGGTTTTGCGAGTCGGCTTCGACTTTGCGGCGGCGGGAGTATTCCCATTCGGCGTAGCGGAGATTGCGTTCGTCGCGTTCGGAGATCGGAGAGACAAGGACTTCGCGCACCTGGCCAGAGGTTGATTTCACCTGGAGAAGTACTTTGCGGCCGGCTTTGCCGCGGAGGAGCACGCGTTCATCGGAGACGCTAAGCACGTCGGCGCCGTCGATGCTCTGGATGATTTCACCTTCATGGACCAGGGAATCCGGGCGCGAGAAAGGAGGAGCTTGGTCCGGAAGATCGGGGTCGTGAAGATAGATGTGCTCGACGACATCGCCGCCGGCCTTTTCGTCGCGGCGGAGCCCAGCGCCGAAGCTGGCGATATCGACGTGGTCGCCGGGTTCGCGAGCGTCGCCGCCCACTACAAAGATGTGCAGCGCGGAAAGTTCGCCGACCATTTGGGCGAGGAGATCGTTGAGCTCTTCGCGGTCGGCGACGCGATCGACCAGAGGCAGATAGCGGTCGCGGACTTCGGGCCAGTTCACGCCGTGCATGTTGCGGTCGTAGAAATAGTCGCGTTCCAGGCGCCAGGCGTCGAGGAACATTCCGCGGAATTCGGCGCGAGGATTGGTGAGGATGGTCCAGCGTGCCATGTCGATTTTGGCTTTGCCGTAGGCCTTGGCATCGGAGAGCGTGGAGGGCTTCGCGTCGGAATCGACGATCAGGAAATCGTGCTCCTTCCAGATCAGGATTTTCTTTCGGTCTGCGGAGATTTCATAACCCTTGACGTCGGCCAGGACGGTGTCGGGCGCGTCCCCTTTGTTGGCGATATCCACGCACTGCAGCGAACGCTTGGGCTGAACTTCTTCGCCGCGGTCCAGCCAACAGAGGCGCTTTTCTGATGCCTGCAGCTCAGAATAGTTTCCGGCCGGAACGGGGACTTCATTCAGGCGGGCGGCAATTTCCGTGAAATCGATATTCACGACTGGCGGGGCCTTTTTCTCTTCAGTCGATTTCTTGTCGTCGCCTGATTTCTTGTCTTCGGAGTCTTTCTTGCCCTTGGCGTCTTTCTTTTCTTCTTTCTTCTCGTCGGGCTTGTCAGTTTTCTTTTCTTCGGCCTTTTCCGGTTTGTCCGGGTGGAGTTCGTCGACGGGTGCGAAGGGAGAGCGCAGACCCGGCGTCAGCGCGAGTTCGTAGACCTTCATGGAGCGATCGAAATAGGGATCCGGCTGGCGAGCGCCCCAGGGGGCGCGCACCGTTGTCTTGAGCATGCGGTCGGAGAGGAAATAGAGCCACTTGCCGTCGGAGCTCCAGGCGGGGTTGCCGCTGTTGTAGCGATCGGAGGTGAGCGTCTGAATCGCGCCGGTGTTTGCGTTGAGAACTTTGATCTGGTCAAAGGTGTTGTTTGAGGTTTCGACGTAGGCAAGCCACTGGCTGTCGGGCGACCAGGCGAGGTCGGAGAAATCGCCGTTCATGGATTGAGCGATGAGCTTGTCGGCGTTTGATTTGAGATCCAGAAGCCAGAGTTGCTGATCTTTGTTGCGGTGGGCGAGCCAGCGACCGTCCGGGGAAGGGACGCCTTCCCAGCGGAGGACTTTCGCGTCTTTGGTGAGCTGCTCCGGTTTGCCGATGCCATTGGCGGGATATTTCCAGAATTCGGTTTCGCCTGTTGAGGTGGCGAGGGCGATGATGGATTTTCCGTCGGGAGTGTAGCGGGCTTCGCGGAAGCGAATCGCGGAGTCCCCCGCGACTTTAACAATGCGTCCGCTCGGGGCAGCGGGTAGCGTGAAGACTTCTCCGCGCGCGGTGAAGACGGCGGCGCTGCCATCGGGAGCGACGTGGGCCATGGTGAGGAATTCGAGCGGCTTTTTGACCCAGTGGTCGCGGAGCTGGTCGAAATCGGAAACGAGGGTGACGGGGATGATGGCGTCCTGATTCGTGTTGAGGTCGAGTAGCCAGAGGTCGGCGCCGCACTGGTAGACGATGCGGCCGTCGGAGAGGGAAGCGGACTGCACATCGAAGCCGCGATGGTGCGTGTGCTGCTTCAGGTCGTGGCCCTGCGGATCCATGGAGAAGACGTTCATGGTGCCGTCGCGGTCGGTGAGGAAATAGACGCGGCCGTTCCAGAACATCGGATTGTGGGAGGTGCCGGCGTAGTCGGCGGTTAGAGGGACGGCTTCGGAGCCGGAATCATAGCGCCAGATATTTTCGGCGGTGCCGCCCTGATAGCGCTTGGTAGAGCTGCCTTGCCAGGGGAGGCGAGTGAAGAAGAGAGATTTGCCGTCGGGGGTGAAGGCGCCTTCGGAAGATTGGGAGAGGGGAAAGACTTCGCGCTGGCCGTTGGCATCCACGGCGACGAGTTTAGGGTCGGGCAGAGTGGAATAGCGGCGGGTGCGGAAGAGGACACGGCCATCGGGCGTCCAGCCGGCGACTACGGCGCCGGCGTCCCAGGTGCGGCGCTGGGGGAGGCCGCCGTCAACGGGCATGGTGTAGACGTCAACGGGGCCTTCGTAGTCGGCGCTGAAGGCGACCGTTTTTCCATCGGGAGAGATGGCGGCGTTGACTTCCTGCCCGGGACTGGAGGTGAGGCGGCGCGCCGGGCCGCCTTTGGTGCTGACCGACCAGAGATCGCCCTCGGCGGTAAAGATCACGGTGTCACCGTGGATGGCGGGGAAGCGGTAGTAGCCGGGGCGGGTGGGGGAGACGTTGTCTGCGTTTAGTGGAAGACCGAGAAGAAGCGCAGCAGCGAAGGCGAGGATCAAACCACGGCACAACTTTGCGTCGTTCAAGAAATTCATGTTGGAAGCGGCTCCTGCCGTGCGCAGCGCCGGGGCATGAAGGGAGAGCATCGGCGGCTGGGCGGGCGAAAATGTTTTGAAACTGCCGGAAGCGCGGAACAGATTTCCGGCGGCAAAGAGTATACAACTGCAGGGCACGCAATATTCAGACGTTTAGTGAGCCGCGGAACCCCCGGGCGGCATAGTAAGATTCCGCGCCGTTGTGATACAGGAAAACGGTGTCGAAGCGGCGGTCACAGAAGAGGGCGCCGCCGAGTTTCCGGATAGCGGTTGGCGTTTTGACCCAGCTCGAGGTTTTCGTATCGAAATTTCCAAGCTTCTGCAGTTCGCGATATTGGTCTTCTGTTAAAAGCTCGATGCCCATGGCAGCGGCCATATCCATAGCGCTATCTTTTGGTTTATTTTCTTTCCGTGACTCCAGCGCTTGACGGTCGTAGCAAAGACTTCTGCGGCCTTTGGGACTCTCGGCAGAACAATCACAAAAAATGTATTCGCCAGTGTCTTGATCATGACCAATCACATCCGGTTCACCTCCGGTTCGTTCCATTTCACTGAGTGACCGGAGCTTTTCAGGATTGGCTTCCAGCTTTGCTTGAACTTTGGCCCATTCAAGGCTTGCATGGCCGTTCATGTTTTGCTCAAAACGAGCTTTCAATGCTCTGAGCAGTTCTTTACGCTGTTCTGCTGACAAGTCCTTTTTATGGCTTTTGACGTTTTGCATACGTATTGCGCTCACTTTCGTCGTTCCCCGCGTTTCTTATTCTGTTACTCCGGTGCGCCTCGCGATACACTTCGACATGGTGACCGCTAGTTTGCGGGCCCGGCAAACAGCAACAGATTCCCATCCGGATCCTTAACGACGAAATTCCTGGCGCCCCAAGGCTGCTTTTTCAGCGTCTGGTGAAAGGCAACACCAGCGGACTGAAACTCAAGGAACAGGAGCTTGATCTCGGCCGCTGTCGCGACGGTCATGGAAACCGACAACAGTTCTTCCCGCTCACGGACCGTGGACTCGATTACTGTTCGCTCGACACATCTTAGATTGAGACGTGCCGCGTCGCGAGCCACCTGTGCATAGTAGGGAGGGTTGCCGTAAGTGAATACAAGCGAAAAGCCTAACTTCTGCTGGAAGAATTCGGAGGTTCGCTTGATATCGGTGACGAACAGTTGCGGCTCCGCGCAGATAATCGTCGCCTTGGACGGCGGCAATATCACTCTGCGCGAGTTGGTGGAGAGTCCAGTTTTCAGGGCTTGCCAACTAGCGAAGCCGTTCTGCCTTGCGACCATTTCTTGGGCATCGCTGAGTTTAAAGCTCGCCGCCAGGATCTCGGAGTCAGGCATATTCAGGAAACGAGGCAAATGCCGGCGGATTTGTGCAGCGACGGGATAATGGCGTTCGCGATGCCACCGCAATATGAGCTTGGCTTGTTTCTTGAGGTTCTCTAGATTGGGCATGCAGGCCTCCACGATGGGATCGTAGGTGGGCATTGCCCTTCGGCGACGCGCCGATGCACCCTACATGCGCCGATGGCAGTATCTGCTGGCCTGTCCGTAACTGTCAACTAAGGTCGACGACCAACAGATCCGCGTGGTTTGGTGAACCCGGCGCTTGTGCTACATTGAGATTACCCACCGACAAACATGAAAAGCGCAAAGACAAAGGACATACAGGTTCGCGCCGCGAGTGGAAAGTATTTCGTGGTCTGCGAGCGCGGGGCGATGACGAGTGCGCAGAAAGAGATTGCGCGGCTGGGGAAGTTTTCGAGCGTGCACATCTTGTCGTCGCCGCTGGTGTGGCATGCGCTGGAAAAGAGTATCCGGCAGGGCCTGCCCGCGCGGATTGCGCCGAAGGTGCATCTGTTTGACGACGCGGAATCGGAGAAAAACCTGCAGTCCGTCGAAGGGCTGACGCAATCGCTGGTTGCTGCTGGTGCGGATCGCCACGCGCTGGTTGTCGCCATTGGCGGCGGCGTGGTGGGGGATGTGGGCGGATTTGTCGCAGCGTCGTACTTGCGCGGGGTTGCGCTGGTGCATGTGCCGACGACGGTGGTGGCGCAGGTGGACAGCGCGTTGGGCGGAAAGACCGGCGTGAATCTGCCGGAAGGGAAGAACCTGGTAGGAGCGTTCTATCCGCCGCGGCTGGTGCTGGCCGATCCGGAGCTTCTCGCCACGCTACCGGAGCGCGAATTTCGCGGCGGGCTGGCGGAGGTGATTAAATACGGCGTGATCGCGGACGCGAGGCTGTTCGCGTTTCTGGAAAAACAGATGGACGCGATTTTGCGCAGGGATGCAGGCCCGCTGGAGCAGGTGATCCGGCGCTCGATTGCGATCAAGGCTCGGGTGGTGAGCAAGGACGAGAGGGAATCCGGGTTGCGCGAGATTCTGAATTTCGGGCATACATTTGGGCATGCCCTGGAGTCGGTGACGCGCTACCGGCGCTTCCAGCATGGGGAAGCGGTGGCGTGGGGAATGATGTGCGCGGGGCTGCTGGGGCACGAAGTTGCGGGGACGCCAGCGGACGTGGTGTCGCGCCTGGTGGCGCTGGTGCGCCGGATGGGGCAACTGCCGCCGTGGCCGGACGTGAAGCCGAAAGAGCTGATCGCCGCGATGCGAGCAGATAAGAAGGCGCGCGAAGGGAAGTTGCGGTTTGTGCTGGCGACGAAGCTTGGCCAGGCTCGCACTGTGGAAGGCGTGGCGGAGAAAACCGTTGAGTGCGTCCTTCGCTGCGCGCCGCAGGTTTTCATGAGGCCTGTGGAAGCGCTGGGGAAGTGCGATGGCTGAAGCCGGAACACTGCCGAAGGGCACGCAGCCGGAGGGCGCCACCAGCGAGCAGGACGCTTCGCGAAAAGTGCGCGAGATGTTTACGCGGATCGCGCCGCGGTACGACCTGCTGAATCACCTGCTATCCGGGCAGATGGACAAACGCTGGAGGGCGCGCGCGGCCCGGGAACTGCGCCCGATTCTGGAACGGCCTGATGCGCGGGTGCTGGATCTTTGCTGCGGGACAGGCGACCTGGCGTTTTCGCTGGCGCGTAACGCTAAGGCAAAAATTATTGGCGCGGATTTTTCGCACACCATGCTGGTGCGGGCAAGGGCGAAAGCCGCTGAGGAAGCGAATGGCTCGGCTCCCGTGCCATTCTTTGAAGCCGACGCGCTGAACCTGCCGTTTGCGGATACGTCTTTCGATTTGGTGACGACGGCGTTCGGCTTTCGAAACTTGGCGAATTATGAGGCGGGCCTGCGCGAGATTCGGCGCGTGCTGAAAACCGGTGGAACGCTGGCGATCCTGGAATTCACGGAGCCTGCGCCGGGATTGATGGGGGATGCTTACCGGTTTTATTGCCAGAAAGTTTTGCCGAAAATCGGCGGGCTCATCTCCGGCGATGCGGCCGCTTATGCCTACCTGCCCAAGTCCGTAGCGCGCTTTTTTCATCCGCACGAATTGGCGGGGCTTATGGAAGAGGTTGGCTACTCGAACGTGCGGTTTGTTTTGATGATGCTGAATTCGGTGGCGCTGCATATCGCCGTAAAGTCGAATTGACCCGGTATTTACCTTAGGCAACTCTCCCGCCAATACATTAAGCACAAAACTGGGGTCGTGGGCTATGCTGCACCGATGAATCGTGGAATCCAAGTGTTCTCCGCAAGCATCTACAAGGTGGGAGTTATTCGGTACGTGGATGTGCCGCGGGAGATTTCGAGGAAGCTCGGCAGCGCGCCGCACGTGCCGGTGACCGGAACAGTGGAAGGCGTTCCAGTTCGGACCACACTGGTTTCGCGTGGAAAAGGGTGCTACCGCATGGCTATCCACGGAGAGATCCGCAAGAAGTTGCGTGTGGATTGCGGCGCGGCGCTTGAAATTGCGATCGAACTGGATGAGGAATCGCGCGAACCGGTATTGCCACCCGCCCTGGTGTTGGCGCTGCGGAATGCGCCGAAGGCGCAGAGACGGTTTCGCGAGGTGAGCACCGCGCTGCGACGGCAGATCGTGCGTTACCTGGTGGCCGTGAAATCGCAAGAGACGCTGGAGCGGCGAGTGAGCCGGTTCGTGGCGAGATGGGAAAGGAGAAATCCCATGAAAAGGGCGAAGGCGCCAAAGTCGAAGAAGGCGGGCAAATAGCCAATTTGGAACGCATCTGGATTTGTGTGTATTGGAGTATTGACTGATACGACTAGCCTATTGTGGCAACACGGAGGCTGCCAGTAGTCTCAGCGGGAAGAAGGCGGTCGGAAGGAGAGCCACGCCATGAACCGAACACAGACGGAAACACAAGCCCGGGAGACGAGCGTGGCGGAACTGGCGCTGCGCGAATTGCAGGACCGCATCGAAGCCAGCGGGCTGGAATCCAGCTATTCCGAGTTGGTATGCGATTTATGCGTTGGGCAGGTGTCGCTGGAAAAGGCTTTTGGAGAGATTCATCAAAAGGCGATGGAGCGGATGGTGGCGCTGCTGGACACTCGAATCATGGAAGATGAAATTGCCCTGGATGCCTGCCTGGAAAAGATCGCGCAGGAGTCTGAGCGCGTGGCCTGGAATGCGCTGGAGCAGGGCACGGAGGCTTTGCGCGAAGGATTGGCGGTCCTGGAAGGCGCGGAGACGCTGGGCGACGGCGGATACGTTAATTAGAAATTAAGTTAGATTGTTTGTTTTTTTGCCTTCAACGAGAGGCCGCTGCCCAGGCTTCTTTTCGCTTGGCCATCTGAAGGTGGCCGCCACAATTCAATTAAATTCGTTTGAGGACGATGGCGGTTAGGTCGTCCATTTGTTTTGTGCCGGCCGCGAAACGCAATACCTCTTGATGCAGGTCGGAAATAATTTCGGCGGCAGATTTTTCGCGTGCCGAGCGAATTGTCTGGGCAAGACGGTCTGTTCCGAACCGCTCCTCGCTGGCATTTGCCCATTCGAAGAAACCGTCCGTGGCCAGGAGCAAGAGGTCCCCCGGGGCAAGTTCGAGGGTGTGCGGCGGGTCCGAGAGAAAAGAATCGGAGATGCCAAGGGGTAAACCGTGAGCCTCCATCAGTTCGAAGCGGTCGTTCTTGCGTGTGTAGAGGAACAGTGGGGCGTGGCCGGCGGAGAGCAATTCCACGGTTGAATTTTCGGGGCCGAAGATCGCCGCAACGAAGGTAATGAAGCGGCCTTCGCGGACGTCCGCTGCCACGGCGGAGTTGATCTCTTCCATGGCCTTGAGAAAGGAATCCTGACTGCGGAAATTGCAACGCGCGTAGGCCCGGCAAACGGATGCGAGCAGGGCCGGGCCGATGCCGTGGCCGGTGACGTCCGCCAGCGCTGTGACGAACTTCCCACTTGGAAGCGGTTGCCAGTCGTAGTAATCGCCACCGGTTTGGTCGGCGGGCTGATTCCAGGCGGCAATGTCCCATCCAGCGACCTGCGGCATGGAATGGGGTAGAAGCGACTGCTGAATGGAGCGGGCGACGTCGAGGTCGTGTTGCAGGTGCTCCACCTCACGGCGCGTTTCCGCTTCCCTAAGCGCGGCTTCCACCTGAGAGCGAAATTCGCGAGCCACGACGGCAGCGGTGATTCCCACAACGATCAGGCTGATGGCATAGGTGAACACATTTTTTTGTGGGGAATAAAGGGAGATGTCCACGCTCGGTTGCAACGGCCGCCAGCCGAGGTGATAAGCGGCAGCGAGATAACTGCCTGCGGCGATGAACCCGCAGAGGACGCTGAGCGGGGGGTCGAGCCGCAGAATGGTGAGCATCAGGAGCAGGAAATAGATCAGGAACGAAGGATTAGCAAGCGGGCGATAGCCCGAGATGATGACGGAACTGGCCGCGCTGGCGATGCTGAGGGCGGGAAGGGCGATCTCCAGGAATATGTTCAAAAACCAAAACGCTCTGGCCATCGGCTGTGAATTGCGAATTGCTTTTCCCAGCGCGCGGAGAATGATCAATTCGATGGCGACCAGGATGCCAATCAACACCATAAACATGGATAGGGTGGAGATATTATCCGGCGTGGGCGCGAGAAGCGTGCGAGTGCCGCGAAGGACGAGGATAAAGGCGAGTAACGCGAGGAGAATGTAGATGCGGAGGCGTTCGCTTTGCCGGAGCGCCTGTTGAAAGGCGGGCGATTGGGTTTGCAGATCGCTCATGGGTCCTCTCGGAGCAGGGCGGTGCGCGACACCCGTGCGAGGCATTCTCGTGGAGAACCCACCTAAACACAAGATTGGACGGAACTGTCCAGAGCGGATAGCGGTCTAGCGAACCCAGCCGGGATCGCCGCCGGCTTTGCGGACGGCATCTTCCAGGTCGGCCACCTGTTGCTTGAGCGACTCGACCTCGCTCTTTTTGGCTTCAACCTTGGCGGTCTTCTCGTTGATATCGGAGCGGCTGTATTGCTGCGCGAGGGCCTTTTGCGGATCGGGGTAATACTGCACCTGGTCTTTGTTCAGCTCACGTTGCAGAACGTCGAGTTCCTGTTCCGCGCTGGCGAGCTTGTCGCGGAGCTTTTTTGAGCGCTTGCGCCAATAAGGCTCTTGCTTGGGATCGTCGGCAGGATCGAGCGATTTTTTTACGGAGACATCATCGGCCTGCTGCTGGGAAGCATTCTTGTTGGCCGCATCGGTGGCTGCGGGCGGAGGCGGGGGCGCGGCGGACGGGATGTCGTCATTGGTGAAAACTTTTTTGGGCTTCGGAGCGGTCTTTTGGTCGGTGCGAGCTTTGCGCGCGGCGTCCGCTACGGGATCGCCGGTGGACGGTTGCGTGGAATCCTGCTGTTGTGCGGACGCAGCAAACGCAGCGACGCCGAGAAGGGCAGACAGAGCGGATATACGCCAAATTGCCGATGTATGCATGGTTACCTTCCTCCACTGGAGCAGCCAGGGAGCTCCCAAGAGTTGAAGCAATGCTTCAAAGGATATTGTAACGCTTTGCGGCGCCCCTGGGATGCCAGGATGCCAAAGGATAACTGGGGCGCGAAGCTAGGGGTGCTGGTTCACAATGGAAAACAGCCAGGGCAGGGAATAGACCACTGCGAGAGCTCCAACGCCGAGAAAGGTGCCGAGCGGAAGTTGGTACTGCGATGCAATTGCCCACCGGATGGAGGAGACACTGCCAAAGCCACGCCTCGCGGCGCGAGTTGCCAAGCCGCGCTTCCAGCCCAACAGGTAGAGGATGGCGATCCATAAGAGTCCAATTACGGTGCCGAGAAGGGTGCCCAGGAGAATGGTGAGAAACGCTCCACGAGGTCCCAGGAAGGCTCCAACCATAGCCATCATTTTGACGTCGCCCATCCCCATGCCGTCGCGCTTGCGGGCGAGCTTATAAAGCGCGGCTGCGCCCCACAGGAGCATACTGCCGAGCAGGGCGCCGAGGACGGCGTTCAGCACGTTGAAGAATAAATCCGATTGAAATGGAAAGCTGCGGAAACCGGTCAGAAAAAAAAGCATGCCTGCGGTGGAATCAGGAATGGGAATTCGAAAGGCAAACACCAGGCCCATGGCCATGCCGGGGAAATTGACGAGGTCCGGAAGGAGCCGCACGCGAAGGTCGGTGACCACCAGAACGAGGATGAGGCAGGAAAAGGTCAGCCATTTGAGGGTAAGAAGGCTGAGGCCGTACTCGTAGTAGGTGAGGACAAAGATCAGGCCGGTGGCGAATTCAACCAGCGGGTACATCGGGGAGATGGGCAAGGCGCAGTTGCGGCATTTGCCGCGCAGGAGCAGCCAGCCGAAGACCGGGATGTTGTCGTAGGGTTTGATGGGATTGAGGCATCGGGGGCAGCGGGAGCCCGGCGAGACGATGGAAAGGCCCTCCGGAATGCGGGAGATGCAAACATTCAGGAAGCTGCCAATAACGATGCCGAAAAGAAAAAAGAAAAGCGGGATCACAGTTTCGACTGTGACATATGAGGAGAAGAGGCTCAACGCGGGGGATGGCGGAGCGTGTCGCATGGCTAACGACTGGATGCCGTTTCCCTGTGAGTTTGGGGAGAGGGAGCGCGTCCGCTAAACTGGATGTATATGGCGATGAGCAGGTATGAGCATTGGATACGCCGCTATGAGCACAGGCGTTGGACGACGGACGACAACCGGATGGTGCGCCCATTTGAATGGGGGCTGGAGCATATCGGCGGCGATTCGAAGAGCGCGAATCCACGCGAGTTTGTGCGGGAATATGCGCGCGAGGCGATTGAGAAGAGTGACGAATGGTATGCGCGGGAAGAGGTGCGGGATTACCGGTTGGACGCGGAGAATGTGCTGACGTTCACGAGCCCGGTGGAATCGCCGTGGCCGGAAAACAATACGGTGCATGGACAATTTTTCCCCGCGCGGAAACAGGGGCCGGCAGTGCTGGTGCTGCCGAACTGGAATGCGAAGTGGCACGGGCAGGTGGCGCTATGCCACTGGCTGCAGCGGATGGGAATTTCAGCGATGAAGATGAGCCTGCCGTACCACGACAGGCGGATGGCGAAGGGACACGAGCGGGCGGACCAATTGGTGGGGCCAAACATTGGACTGACACTGGCGGCGAACCGTCAGGCGGTGAAGGACGTGCGCGCGTGCCTCGATTGGCTGGAGCAGCGTGGTTACACGCGGCTGGGGATTTTGGGGACGAGCATTGGATCTTCAGTCGGATATATCACGCTGGTGCACGACAAACGTGTGCGGGCCGGCGGATTTTTTCACGTATCTACTTACTTTGCCGACGTGGTGAGCAAAGGGATGACGACGAACCATGTTTGGGAAGCGCTGCGGCATGAAGTGACCGTGGATGAGTTGCGGGAGTTTTGGGCGCCGGTCAGCCCGATGCCTTACGTGGAACGAGGCCTGGGGGCGAACCGGAATACATTTATGGTCTATGGCAAGTATGATCCGACGTTCTTGCCGGAGTTGACCCACGAGATGCTGGACGCGTTGCGGAAGAGCGGTGCCGAGCCGCGGACGCTGGAACTGCCGGTGGGGCACTATTCGCTGGAATTGGCGCCGTTCAGTTACATTGCCGGCTGGCGAATGTTTACGTACTTTTTGGAGGCACTGGCGTGAGGGGAGTGTTGCAGGATAGGGCGCACGGGGGTAGGATCTACCAAGGTAGATAATGTGCTACCGAGGTAGACAATGAGTTTAAACATTAAAGACCCCGAAGCGCATAAGCTTGCGCAATCGCTCGCCGAAGCAACGGGAGAGACGATGACGAAAGCGGTGACCATCGCCCTGAAAGAACGGTTGTCTCGCGTGCGTCGCGCGAAGAAAGCCAGGGCTACCCTGGAGGAAGTGCGTGCGATTGCCAAACGGTTCCAGAGTCATTTGACTGGGCCAGTCGAAGATCACGGGACATTTCTATACGATGAAAAGGGACTGCCCAAGTGATCGTGGATACCTCCGCGATTCTCGCCATCCTGCTTAGCGAGCAGGAAGCCGACGAGTTCACTGAATGTCTGCTTAAACTAGGAGATAGCAGGATATCTGCGGTCTCGTTTGTTGAGGCCTCGATCATCGCAGAATCGAGAGGTGGCGACGGCAGCGTTCGGCAACTGGATGCCCTAATGAAAAAAATTGGAATAGCGATTGAGCCTGTGTCCGAGGAGCAGGCACTTTCTGCCCGGCAGGCCTTTTCTGATTTTGGGAAAGGCAGACATCCGGCTGGACTGAATTTAGGCGATTGCTTTTCGTATGCACTCGCAAAACTCGCGGATGAGCCGCTGTTATTCAAGGGGAATGACTTTCGGAAAACAGATATCCTCGCCGGCAACGGATAGTCAGCGAGCGAATCTCGTTCGATCAACGTCCCACACGATTGCAATTAAGGGTCAGTGCAAGATTTTGGCGATGGCGCCTTGCTCGACCAGGGTGGCGACGGCGTTGATGTCGGGGGCTAGGGGGCGGTCGGCTGTTACTTTCGGGGAGGCGGCGCGGACGGCGTCGTAGGCTTTTTTCGCGAGTGCTCCGGTTTGCAGTGGGGCGAGCAGGTCGATGCCCTGGCAGGCGCAGAGAAGTTCGATGGCCAAGATGTGACGGAGATTGTGGAGCATGCGTTCGAGGCGGCGGGCGCCGCTCATGCCCATGCTGACGTAGTCTTCCTGATTACCTGAAGTGGAAATCGAATCGACAGAATGAGGAGTGGCGAGCGCGCGGTTTTCGCTGGTGAGCGCGGCGGCGGTGACTTGCGCGATCATGAAGCCGGAGTTGAGGCCGGGATCGGGAGTTAAAAATGCCGGGAGCATGCTGGTGAGCGGGTTGGTCATTTGTTCGACGCGACGCTCGGCGATGCCGCTGAGTGTGGCGAGCGCGATCGCGACTTGATCCGCGGCCATGGCCAGCGGCTGGCCGTGGAAGTTTCCGCCGCTGACGATGTCGCCTTCGCCGTTGGATTTCACAAATACGAGTGGGTTGTCGGTGGCGCTGTTTAATTCGACAAGGGCCATTTCGCGGGCTTGCACCAGGGAGTCGCGGACGGCGCCGTGGACTTGTGGAGTGCAGCGCAGGCTGTAGGCATCCTGCACGCGCGTGTCTTTGTCGGGCGCGCGGTGCGATTCGCGGATCTGGCTGCCTTCGTTGAGGTGTGCGAGATTGCGGGCGGTTCTGCCGGCCCCGGCGTGGGGGCGGGCGTGCATGATGCGAGCGTCGAAAGCGCCGGGGCTGCCGCGCAGGGCGTCGAGCGAAAGGGATGCGGCAACATCGGCGGTATCGGCGAGGGTATCGGCTTCGAGCAGCGCTAGACTCAGCAGGGCGAGCATGCCCTGTGTACCATTCAGCAACGACAATCCTTCTTTTGCTTCCAGCGCCACGGGAACGATTCCAGCGCGTTTCATGACTTCCGCGCCGGAGAGTTTTTCGTGCTTCAGGTGAGCTTCGCCCTCGCCGATGACGACTTGGGCGAGGTGGGCGAGCGGGGCAAGATCGCCCGATGCGCCGACCGATCCTTGCGAAGGAATTAAAGGATGCACACCGGCGTTGAGCATCGCGCAGAGCGTCTCCACTACCAGCGGGCGAATTCCGCTTAAACCTTTGGCGAGGGCGTTTGCGCGGAGAAGCATCATCGCGCGGGTTTCAGGAATCGAGAGGGGCGTGCCGATTCCGCAGACGTGGGAGCGAACTAGATTGACCTGGAGTTGCCGGACCTGCTCGGCGGAGATGCGGACCGAGGCGAGCTTGCCAAAGCCGGTGTTGATGCCGTAGGCGGTTTCGTTGGCGGCGACGAGGCGGTCGACAACGGCGCGGGAGGCCTTCATGCGAGTGACCGCGGCGGGGGAAAGAGCTACGGGATCGTGATGCAGGGCGACGGAGTAGAGTTGGTCGAAAGTAAGATCGTTGCCGGTGAGGAGGATGGGCATGAGGACAGTTTAAAGTTAAAAGTTGAAAGTTGAAAGTTTTGGAGGGGGAAAGGATTTATCGCAGAGGGAGGGGAGGAGACGCAGAGGTCGCAGAGAAGATGGACGGAGAAGAAGGCGAAGAGAAGAAGGCGGCCTAAAGCCGCCCCTACACCGGATGTGCGGAATCAGGGTGTGGGTTGAGCAAGGGAGAGGAAGGCGGCTTTGTATTTATCGGGGAAATGTTTCACTTGGCCGGCACGGTTGCAAGCGACGTGAATGGTATGGCCTGTTGCCAGGAGCTTGTTGTCGCTTTGGCGAAGGAGTTCGTAGCCGAATTTCAGGGTGCGGTTTTTCGCTTCGAGAATGCGGGTGCGGACAGTGAGGAGTTCGTCGTAGCGGGCTGGATGATGATAGCGGCAGTGCGCGTCGGCAACGACGATGTAGGTGTCGTCCTCAATTTCCATGAGTTTGTAATCGAAGCCGAGGGCGCGCATCAGTTCGACGCGGCCGACTTCGAACCAGATCAGATAATTCGAGTGATAGACCACGCCCATCTGGTCGGTTTCAGCGTAGCGCACGCGGAGAGTGGCATCGTGATGAGTCAGCATAATCGATTTTCTAGTATGCATGAATTGGGGATGAAGGGGGAAAGAGTCAACAGTCGACAGTTTACAGCCGACAGCTTAAGAGAAGAGCGGGGGAAGAGAAGAGAAAAGAAGGGAAGCAAAGTTCTTGCCAGGTTATTACTGAGTGCGTAAGATACGCGGCCGTTACTATGCAGCATTACAGCAAGCTTCGGGTTTGGGAGCGCAGCCATCGGCTGGTTCTGGAGCTTTATCGGGCTACGCAGGGCTTTCCGGTGGCCGAACGTTATGGCCTTACTTCACAGTTGCGGCGGGCCGCCGTATCTGTTCCGACAAACATCGCAGAGGGTTCGAAGCGAACTTCTCACAAGGACTTTGCACACTTCCTGAATATAGCGGAAGGGTCGCTGGCCGAGACAGAGTACTTGATTCTGGTCAGTCGCGATCTTGGATTAATTCCATTACACACGGCAAGCAAACACTTGGAAGAGGTTGCGGAACTCTTGCGAATGCTCCACGGGCTCCGAGTCACGATCCAAAAGGAACCTTAGTACACGCGGCCTGGCGACGCGGGAAGAACTCCGGGCTGTCGGCTGTTGACTGTCGTCTGTCGACTAGTTCTTTTCCGTGCCGTCCTGCCAGATGGGTTTGCGTTTTTCGAGGAAGCTGGCGATGCCTTCCTTGAAGTCGGGGGTGCAGCGCATGCGTGCGTTTTCGAGGACGGCGCGCTCGAGGTCGGCATCGAGGCTTGGGGCGGCCGCAGAGACGAGCAGGCGTTTGGCGCGGGTGACGCTGCTGGGGCTTGCGGCGATGATCACTTCAGCGAGTTCGTTGACTCGGGCCATCAGTTTTTCGGCGGGAACGATTTCGTTGACGAGGCCGAGTTCCTTGGCTTCAGGGGCCTCTACCAGACGCCCCGTGAGAAGCAGATCGCGGGCGCGCTTATCGCCGATCTGGCGGGTGAGAAAAACGGAAACGATGGCGGGGAGGAAACCGATTTTGACTTCGGTGTAGCCGAACTTGGCTTCGGGTACGGCAATGGTGAAGTCGCAGAGAGTGGCGATGCCGCAGCCTCCGGCGAGGGCGTGGCCGTTCACGGCGGCGATCAGAGGTTTGGAATAGCTCCAGACGCGGCGAAACATTTTGGCCATGCGGCGGGAATCTTCCTGATTTTCGGAGGGGGATTGGGTGGCGATGGCTTGAAGGAGTGAAAGGTCCATGCCCGCGCAGAATGCCTTGCCTGCGCCGGTGAGGATTACGACGCGCGCGTGGGTTTTCTCAACTGCGTCGAGGGCCGTCATCAGGTCGGCGATCATCTGGGTGTTGATGGAGTTGCGCTTGTCAGGGCGGTTCAGAGTGATGGTGGCAAAATGTTCGGAAGATTCCAGCAACAGCGTTTCATAGGGCATTGAGCGGACCCCTCGATGACTATATCGTTTTCCAAATTTTTGAAAAATGCAAACGGAGAAAAGAAAAACATAACACAGAGGACACAGAGATAGAGCACAGAGTACACACAGAAGAGCACAGCGAGGAATCGCTGTGCCACGTGGCCACTTGAAAGTGGCCGCTACTCGTGAGGAGCGTATTTTGCGCGGATGTCGTTGGTTAGTGCGAGGGCCTTGGCGATTTTGGAGGAGGTGAAATCATGAGCTGCGCCTAGCTTTGTGAGGGCGGCTAGGACGGATTCTGTGGGGATGTTGCCGACGAGGGAGTCGCCGGCGAAGGGGCAGCCGCCGAGGCCGGTTAGAGCGGAATCGAAGCGGCGGCAGCCCGCGGCGTAGGCGGCGTTGATTTTTTCTTCGGCGGTGTCGGGGCGGGAGTGGAGATGGACTCCTAGCTCGACGCCGGCGACGTGGTCTTTCACTTGGGAGTAGACACTGTGAATTAGGTCGGGCGTTGCGGTTCCCACGGTGTCTGCTAGCGAGACTGTGGTGATGCGGATGTCTTTCAGCCAGTCGAGGGTGTCTTGAACAATTTCCGGGCCCCAGGGCTCTTCGTAGGGGTTGCCGAAGGCCATCGAGATGTAAATGACGAGATCCTTGTTAGCCTTCTTGGTTTCGCGTTTGAGGGTCTCGACGAGGGCGCGGGATTCGGCGCGGGTCATGTTGGCGTTGGCGCGGCGGAAATAAGCCGAGATGGAATAGGGGTAGCCGATGGTGGAGACACCGGGCGTGGCGAGCGCGCGTTCGAGACCTTTTTCGTTGACGACGATGCCGATGATTTCGGGAAGGGTGGCGCCGTCGGGAAGAGAATCGAGGAGGCGGGACATTACTTCTTCGCTATCGGACATTTGCTTGACGTGTTTGGGTGAGACGAAGCTTACCGCGTCAATGTGTTGGAAGCCTGCGGTGACAAGTTCGCGCAGGTAGTTCACCTTGGTTTCGGCGGGGATTATTTCCGGGAGGCCTTGCCAGGCGTCGCGCGGGCATTCGATGAGTTTTACGGTGTTCATCTTGGCCAGTTTAGTTAGCGGAATCTCGATCGGCACGAGTTCACGAGTTCAGAAGTTCAAGAGTTCAATAAGAATCAAAGCAAATGCACTACGCAAGCTGGCCTGGGTCTGAGCCGCTGATCAGTGCGAACACCGCGTCCGCTTAAAGGTTCTCAGTAGTCAATCCCAGAGTCAACTTGACAGCGGAGGGAGTGGAGCATGACAGCAAGTTCCGTCACTTGCATGAGGATCGTTTTGGCTTGTGGTGGAGTGATGTAGGTCAGGTCACGAGCGACCATCACCAGGTATTCGACTTCCGCCAGAGAGCCCTCGGAAATGTTTAGAAAGCGACTGTATTCCTGGCGGCCCACGCGTTTAGACCCCTCCGCTATGTTGGTGGGGACGGAAAGCATGGCGCGACGAAGTTGCGAAGTTAGGCCAAATTTTTCAGATATTGGGAAGCCGGAACTCAGGCGGTAAACATGGAGAACCATCCCGTGGGCTTTTTGCCAGCACTTGATATCCGTAAATCGTTGCATGAAGTATCCTACTAGTGAATATTGCAAGACAATAATATAGGTGGCTGGATCTTTCAAGGCCTATCGCGTTTTGCAGGGAGACTCAACAGGGAAAGAAGAAAGAGGAAAAACAGCACGAATCCAACAATCCCGAGCGCCCCAATCAGCTTATAAAAGGGAATACTGTTGGCAAGGATTTGGTCAAAGGCTTGCGTTTTTCTGGAGTACTCGACCAGGTTGTAAATCAAGCCTGTCAGAAGACCCAAACAACAAAGGCCAAACACGGCAGACGCGCAAATTAGCAGGACTCTCGAACCCTTGTTCATAATGACGACGCATCTTGTATTGAACTATTGAACTCCTGAACTAATGAACTAATGAACCCCAGAACTCTTCAACTTCCTCAAGTTTGCAGGACGCCGGTTTTGAATTCGGGGAGGTGTGTGTTCAGAGAGGCGGCGTTGAGGGCCCAGATCAGGGCGTCGCGGGTGTGGGCTGGGTCGATGATGGCGTCGAGCCAGAGACGGGCGGCGGCGTAGCGCGGGTCGGTTTGGTGGTCGTAGGTGGATTTGACGGAGTCGAAGAGCTCTTTTTTTACTTTTTCGTCCACCTTTTTACCTTCGCGTTCGAGTTGCTTCAGTTTGATTTCGGCGAGGGTGTTGGCTGCCGCGTCGCCGCTCATTACCGCGAATTTAGCAGTGGGCCAGGCAAACATGAAGCGCGGGTCATAGGCCTTGCCGCACATCGCGTAATTCCCGGCGCCGAAGCTACCGCCGAGGATGACCGTGATTTTGGGGACCACGCTGTTGGCGACGGCGTTGACCATTTTAGCGCCGGCTCGGATGATGCCGCTCCACTCAGCGTCTTTGCCGACCATGAAGCCGTTGACGTCGTGCAGAAAAATCAACGGGATGCGGTTCTGGTTGCAATCCATGATGAAGCGCGCGGATTTTTCGGCGGATTCGGTGTAAATTACGCCGCCGAATTCGATGCGCTTTTGGTCGGAGTGGGGCGCGTTGGTGGTGATGTGTTTCTTCTGGTTGGCAACGATGCCCACGGCCCAGCCGCCGATGCGGGCGTAGCCGCAGAGCAGCGTTTCGCCGTATTCGGCGCGATATTCCTCGAATTCGCTGCCGTCCACCAGGCGGGCGATGATTTCGCGCATGTCGTATTGCTTGGCGGGATTGCTGGAGAAGATGCCGTAGAGTTCGTTGATGGAGTAGAGCGGCTCTTTCAGGCGCGAGTGGCTGAAGATGGGCGGATTCGGCGCGCCCATTTTGTCGACGAGGGCACGAATTCTTTTCAGGCAAGATTCATCGTCGGGTTCGCGGAAATCGACCGTGCCGCTGATTTGCGAATGCATTTTGGCGCCGCCGAGGTCTTCGGCGGAGGTTTTCTGGCCGATGGCGGCTTGCACCAGCGCGGGGCCGGCGAGGAAGAGGCCGGAGCCTTCGGTCATCAGGATGTGGTCGCACATCACGGGGAGATACGCGCCTCCGGCCACGCACATGCCCATGATGGCGGTGATCTGGGGAATACCCATGGCGCTCATGACCGCGTTGTTGCGAAAGACGCGGCCGAAGTCGTCGGTGTCGGGGAAAACGTCTTCTTGCAGCGGCAGAAAGACTCCGGCTGAATCGACTAGATAAATTGTGGGGATGCGATTTTCGATGGCGATGTTTTGCGCGCGGATTACTTTTTTGGCGGTCATCGGGAAAAACGCGCCGGCTTTTACGGTGGCGTCGTTGGCGATGACCATGAAGAGGCGGCCGGAAACGCGGGCGAGGCCGGTGACGGTGCCAGCGGAAGGCGCGCCGCCCCATTCTTCGTACATTTCGTGGGCAGCGTAGATGCTGAGTTCAAAAAAGTGGGTGCCGGGATCGATTAGGGCGGCTACGCGTTCGCGGGCGGTCAGGCGGTTCTTTTTGTGCTGGGATTCGATGGCTTTGGCGCCGCCGCCCTGGCGGATTTTTTCTTCTTCGTTTTTGATGGCGGTGAGGAGTTCCACCATGCGTTGGGAATTCTTTTGGAAATCAAGAGATTTTGCATCGACGGAGGATTTGAGAACCGAAGAGGACACGCGACGACCTCGCAGACGGGAGTGGGAGCAGCGAAATCAGTATACGGAGGATTGGGGATTTGCGCGAGTGGAGCGGAGAAGAAAAAGACTTAACACAGAGTGCGCAGAGAAAGAGCACGGAGGTCACAGAGAAGAATGGGGTAGACTCGCGGGATGGAATATCCATTGTTGAGTTTGGAATTGGTGCGGGAGATTGAGCTGGCGGAGGGCCGGGCGGCGGTTGCGTGTGCGGAGAATTTGATCGCCTCGCAGGGAAATGGGGCTGGGGCGGTTGCTGCGGTTGCAGGTGGCTATGCGGTTTATTGCGGAGCGAATTCGCCGGTGACGCAGGCCGTGGGACTTGGCTTGGACGGGGAGGTCAGTAAAGAAGAATTTGACCGGTTGGAGGAATTTTATTTCAGCCGCAAGGAGCCGGTGCGGGTGGAGACCTGTCCGATGGCGGATGGATCGCTGATCGAGCATTACCGGGAACGCGGGTATCACGTGAGCGAGTTTTCGAATGTGATGGTGCGGCCGGTGGAGATAGTGGCCGCCGAGGCGTTGCCCGCGGGCATGGAGATACGGAGAGCGCAGGATGGGGAGATGGATCTCTGGACATTGACGGTGGCGCAAGGATTTGCGGAACATTTTCCGGTGACGCAAGAAATCCTTGATGTGATGCGGCTGTTTGGGAGCGGGAAGAATACCGAGTGCTATTTTGCTTCGATGGACGGCAAGATTGCGGGAGGAGCGACACTGGCTTTGCGCGGACGGATCGCGGGGCTGTTTGGGGCGAGTACGCTGCCACAGTTCCGGAATCGCGGCGTGCAGACGGCGCTGCTGCATGCGCGATTGCAACGAGCGGCGGAGAGGGGATGCGAATTGGCGATGAGCATCGCGTTGCCGGGAAGCGCTTCGCAGAGGAATATTACGCGGCAGGGGTTTCGGACGTTGTATACGCGGGTGAAGTTTGAGCGGGCGTTTACTGTTGCCCAGGCCTTTCGGGCCTGAGGGTTTTCGCCGCGATTTGACGAGCGAGGACGCGCGGGGAAAGGCCTCACCCCTGATGGGGTGAGATACGTCCGGCATGGCTTAGTGGGGTTGTGCGTGGCGCTTGTGGATGAACTCGATGATGTCCTGGGTGGAGGTGCCGGGGAGGAAAATTTCGGCGATGCCGGATTTTTTGAGGGCGGCGATGTCGGGTCCGGGGATGATGCCGCCGACGAGGACGGTGACGTCGTCCATGCCTTTCTCGTGGAGGAGCTTCATGAGTTGCGGGCAGAGGGTATTGTGGGCGCCGGAAAGGATGGAGAGGCCGATGACGTCGACGTCTTCCTGGACGGCGGCGGAGGCGATCATCTCGGGGGTCTGCCGCAGGCCGGTGTAAATGACTTCCATGCCGGCGTCGCGGAGGGCGCGGGCGATGACCTTGGCGCCGCGGTCGTGGCCATCCAGCCCGGGTTTTGCAATCAGCACTCTAATTCTCTTCTCTGGCATTTTCTTCTCCGCGTACTCTGCGCTCTCTGCGAACTCAGCGTAATTCTTTGTGCCCTTCGTTATGTTTCAGGACGAATCTTCGAATCCCGTCTTTGAGAATTGGCACATTAAAATTGATTATCAAGCCCAATGTGTTTCCCGAAAGGCGCAAGTAGGTCAGCAGCGTAGCTTCGTGCACGGGTGCAATCGACTCGATCGACTTTAATTCGAGCACGATTCTCCTCGCTACAAGGATGTCTATTCGATATCCACACTCTAGTTTAACGCCCTTATAGACAACTGGAACAGGAACCTGCCGGCGAAACTCCAATTTCCGGATGGTCAGTTCATGGGCCAGACACTCTTCATAGGCTGATTCGAGCAGGCCTGGGCCGAGCAGTCGATGTACTTCAATAGCGGCTCCAATTATTTCGTGGGTTATCGGGTCATGTTCCATAAGGTATGAAGACTAACGCTGAGTTCGCTGAGGACGCAGAGTACGCTGAGAAACGCAAAACCTCGATCAGGTGATGGCGACTTCTTCGTAGGCGCCGAAGACGGTGCGCATGGCTTCGCAGATTTCGCCGAGGGTGGCGTAGGATTTTACGGCGTCGTAGATGAAGGGCATGAGGTTTTCGGAGCCGTGGGAGGCTTTGCGGAGGGCGTTCAAGCGGCGCTCGACTTCGGAGGAGGAACGCTCGGCGCGGAGTTTGCTCAGGCGTTCGGCTTGACGATGGGCGACGGTTTCGTCGATCTGCAGCAGGTCCATCGGCTGCTCGGGCGTGACGTAGTCGTTTACGCCGACGATGATCTTTTCTTTTTTGTCGACTGCCATCTGGTAGCGATAGGACGCTTCCGCGATTTCGCGCTGCGGGTAGCTTTTTTCGATTGCGGCGACCATGCCGCCCATGGCGTCAATGCGGCGGATGTAGTCCCACGCGCCGTTTTCCACTTCATTGGTAAGCGTTTCGACAAAATAGGAGCCGCCGAGGGGGTCAACGGTGTTCGTGACGCCGGTTTCGTGGGCGATGATCTGTTGCGTGCGCAGAGCGATCGTAGCGGCATGCTCAGTCGGCAGCGCCCAGGCTTCGTCGAGCGAGTTGGTGTGCAGCGATTGCGTGCCGCCGAGGACGCCGGCGAGCGCCTGGATTGCGGTGCGCACCACGTTGTTCATCGGCTGCTGCGCGGTCAGGGAACAGCCGGCGGTCTGGGTGTGGAAACGCAGGGCCCAGCTTCGCGGGCTGACGGACTTGTAGCGCTCCTTCATGGCCTTGTGCCAGATGCGGCGCGCGGCACGATACTTGGCAATTTCTTCGAAAAAATCGTTGTGCGCGTTGAAGAAGAACGAAAGCTGGGGGGTGAATTCGTCCACGGGCAAGCCTCGGCGCATGGCCCATTCGACGTATTCCATGCCGTCGCGCAAGGTGAAGGCGAGTTCCTGAATCGCTGTCGAGCCGGCTTCGCGGATGTGGTAGCCGCTGATGGAGATCACGTTGAACTTGGGCGTGTGCTTCATGCCGAATTCGAACGTGTCGATCACCAAGCGCATGGAGGGCTCGGGCGGATAGATATATTCCTTCTGCGCGATGTATTCCTTCAGGATGTCGTTCTGCAGCGTGCCGGAAATTTTCTTCCAGTCGGCGCCTTGCTTTTCCGCGACCGCGAGATACATGGCCCAGATAACAGCAGCGGGGGAATTGATGGTCATCGAGGTGGTGACATCGGCGAGGGGGATCTGATCGAAGAGGACTTCCATGTCGGCCAGGGAACTGATGGCGACGCCGCATTTGCCGACTTCGCCTTCGGAAAGGGCGTGGTCGGAGTCGTAACCCATTAGTGTGGGGAGATCGAACGCGGTGGAGAGACCCGTCTGGCCCTGCGAGAGGAGATAGCGGAAACGCTGGTTGGTGTCCTCGGCGGTGCCAAAGCCGGCGAACTGGCGCATGGTCCAGAGGCGGCCGCGATGCATGGTGGCGTGAATGCCGCGGGTGTAGGGCGGTTCGCCGGGATTGCCGAGGTCGCGGGCAGGGTCCCATCCAGAGAGGTCTTCTTCGGTATACAGGCGGCGGATGGGGTAGCTTGAGACCGTCGTGAATTCTTTCTGGCGTTCAGGACTCTTTTCGAGAGTGGGGCGAAGGGTATTTTCTTCCCAGGCTTGCAAGTTGGAAGGGGATTTTACGGCACTGCTGGATTTCTTCAGATTGGCCGGATCACTCATGAAAAGACGCTCCCGGGATCAAATATAAGCAACTGGATATGGCGACCCCGCCTGAAACTAATGCTATGGGAAACGGAGGCGCGGAGCAAGGAGGGGAGTAATGAACCAACGAAGAAATGGAGCGGTAGTGAGTGGATGCGGGGGAAGGCAGCTCGTGGTCCCGGCTGGGGTGAAGTCAACTGCATCGCGTCCACCCTTCCTTCGTCAGGGCAGGCTCTGAAGGTGGACGCTACGGGTTATTTTTTGGCGAGGGAGCGCACGTAATTAACCACGTCCCAGATTTCATCGGGCTTGAGGCGGCCTTCTTCACCCATCATTTTGCCTTTGCCATTGTTGATGATGTTGTAGATGTCGCCGTCGGTCAGGTCTTTCAACACTGCGGCGTCCCGGAAGTCGACAAGCTTCAGGTGCATGTCTTCGGCCAGATCGCCGTCGCCAGCACCCTCTTTGCCGTGACACATGGCACAATCCTGGCCGAATTTCTTTTTGCCGGAGGCGAGGGAGGTGGGGGATGTCTTCACGGGGTTATCTTTTTTGGGGGCATCCGACGGGGGCTTGGCGTCGGCGACGGGTTTTTCGTCGGCGGGCTTGGCTGGTTCCTGAGAGCGGCCTTGAAATGGCACGAAGAGGGTGGAACACACAAAGAGACTGATGAGCGCTACTTTCATGGCAGGATCTCCCTAAGCGACTCAACGCGTCAATCGAGCATAGGGCGCAGTTTGGCCAAGTATAGTCCTCCGCGGGCGATTTGCACTTTTTTTCTTGCGCGAGTGTTTATCCCGGAAGGAGGCCGGGCGAATGGGAAGAATCCCCAAGAAGCGTTCTGGAGTTCACAAAGCGTGTGGCCGCCACGAGCGGCTTCGCATGGAAGTATTTTCACGCAAGCGATAGCAAATTGTGGCCGTTCGGTCCAGCCGGGCATCTATGAGAGCAAAGTGATGATTGCGGCGTCCTGCCGCGCGACCTGACTGGATGCAAGGAGACTGTATATGCCAACGATCACGACCAAAGATGGAACACAGATTTTCTACAAGGACTGGGGCAAGGGACAGCCAATTGTATTCAGCCACGGCTGGCCGTTAAGCGCGGACGACTGGGACGGGCAGATGCTGTACTTCGGCCGGCAGGGATATCGCGTGATTGCGCACGACCGGCGGGGGCACGGGCGCTCCGACCAGACGTGGGACGGCAACGACATGGATACGTATGCCGACGATCTGGCGCAATTATTTGAAAGACTCGATTTGAAGAACGCGATCATGGTGGGGCACTCGACCGGCGGCGGCGAAGTTGCGCGCTATTTGGGCCGCCACGGCGCAAGCCGTGTTGCCAAGGCAGTGCTGATCAGCTCCGTGCCACCGCTGATGCTGAAGACCGAAAAGAATCCGGTGGGATTGCCCATCGAGGTGTTCGATGGACTTCGCGCGGCCCTCGCGGCGAACCGGCCGCAGTTCTACAAGGACATTACCTTGCCGTTCTACGGATACAACCGGCCCGGTGCGAAAATTTCCGAAGGCATCCGCGAACACTGGTGGCTGCAGGGAATGATGGGAAGCGTGAAGGGCCACTATGACTGCATCAAGGTGTTTTCGGAGACGGACTTCACGGAAGACCTGAAGAAGATCGATATTCCGGTGCTGGTGATGCACGGGGACGACGACCAGATTGTGCCCATCGTTGCGGCAGGATTGCTGTCGGCGAAGATACTGAAGAATGCGACGCTGAAGGTCTATCCGGGCTATCCGCATGGCATGCCCGCGACTAACGCGGATGTGATCAACGCGGATCTGCTGGCGTTCTTCAAGGGGCAGGCGCTGAGCGCGAACGCGTAAAGCGGATCCCTGCGAAAAGCCAACGTCGGTTGTCATCCTGAGAGGCGCGCTGTTTGCGCCGCGAAGGATCTCAACCTAACAATTTGCAAGATTCCAAGGTTGTCATCCTGAGGCTATCTCCGGTGAAATCACCGGAGTCCAAACTGCGGACCTCGCCGGATACCCTCAGGATGAGAATTTATTCTTGAAATTTGACGAATCGAAAAGTCATTCCTCCTGGCGAATGCCGGTTAAGCGTAATACTGAAAAGTGCGCCAGAACTGGGGCCAGCCGGCTTTTGGCGGGCCGCAGAGGAAGATATCGCGGCGCTCCGTGGTTTCTTCGTTGACGACGCCTAGCGCGTTTGTGTTTTGCGCTACGAGCCGGCAGGAATCGAAGTTGTCTTCCGCAAAAACGCGGGGAAAACCGACAACGATCAGTGTTTGCGGCGCGGGATTGCCGTAGCCGCGCTCCCAAGAAGAGTTGACGCCACTGATGGCGCGGGGTAGCCCACGACTTGGGCCGTAGAGATTGATAGCGCCGACTTCGCCGTAATTTTCGGCAAGGATGCCGAGCTGGGCGCGAGATTCTGACGGAAGAGAATCGCGAACGTGCGCCAGCGTCGAGACGAGATCCTCCCATCCGATTTCATCACGCAAGGTCATGTTCACTTGGTCGGCGAATCGGAACCAGGGAGAGTGTATGGGCGCCAGCGGCAGGGCCACAGCCATCGCCCCAAGAATGTTGAGCGCGAGCGCCGCTGTAACGGCGAGACGGACCGCTCTTGCGCGCGTCACGCTGAGGGCCGCAATCCATTTTTCACCCCACGCTCCCCCCGCCGCGTAGAGCATTGGATACGCCGGCGCGAGGTAATATCCGCGGCCTTTTGCGATCACGAAGAGAACCAGCGTTGCGAGAAAAGCCCAGGCCAGTGCACGGAATGTTCGGCCTTCGCGCGTGAGCAGACAGAAATACAGTCCGGCGAGCCAGAGAGGGAAAGACAAGAGGGTCATTTCCAACTGGTCGGGCAGGAAGGAGTGCGTCAATCCCTCGGCGACGTCGCGCTGGTGAATGAAGCGCAGGAAGTCGTAACTTACGAAGTGATGCCGCACCTGCCAAAGGAAATTCGGGGCGACGATCACAAGGGAAACGAGCAGGCCCAGCCACGGCCAAATCGTGCGGAAATATTTGCGCGCATCGCTGAAGAGAAGACCGGCGAGTACGCCGACGGCGAAGAACAGCATGGTGTATTTGGCTAGCATTCCGAGGCCGATGGACGCGCCAATTAGAAGAAAAAAGCGCGGGTTGGATGATTTGAGAAGTCGGACGAGGAAATAAGAGGTGAGGACCCACGCGAAGCAATCGAAGGTCATGTACTGCATGAGAGCGCCCACGCCGAGGGAGAAGGGAATGGAAGCGCAAGCGGCGACGACCTGAGCCGCGCGCCCGCCGCCCATTTCTTTGGCCATGCAACCGGTCAGCACGACGCTGACGGCTTGCGCCAGTGCGGAGAAGAACCGGAAGCCTACCAACGAGGGGCCGAAGAGTGCAAGGGCGAGGCGCCCGAGAAATGGAGTTAGCGACGGGTAGGCAACGTAGCCCCAGGCAAGATGGCGCGCGTCTTCGAGGAAAGAGAGTTCGTCGCGGTTGAATCCGTAGCGGCCGGCGGCGAGGAGGTGAACCAGGAGAGTGGCCGCACCGATGCCGAAGAGGAGCGCAAAATTATGGCGGTCGCGTGAGGGTGCAGTCGCGTTACGCGCGGGGGCGGGAGGCGCGGGATCTGGGCGCACTGGGATTGGTTCGATTTTCGCCGCCACGGGAGCCTCTTAGGAAGCGCCATGATAGCAGAAGTAAGTTGATGGCGATGGGTTGGGAACTTGGATGGGTTGGGATCTTGCTCGGCAGCTGAAGAGATTTGGGTGGCCGACCTGAAGGTCGGCCACTACAAGTGCGAAGGAAAAACAAATTCCTCGCCCGCAAAAGGCGCGGACTCGGGATGACAGGCCGGGTGGAGTGCAGGGTTAGCGGTTGCCGGATTTGCTTTTGTCGTCGAGGGCCTTGAACAATTCTTCGGTGCCGACGACCTGGCCATCCCGCGTGCCGGGGATGAGGGAGTCGCGTTCGATGTCGCCCTTCTTCGCGCCGGCGATGGTTACGCTATTCACTTCCAGGGTGCGCCCGAGTGCGCGCTCGTAGTTTGCTTTGGCTTCCGCGAGATTAGCCAGAGCGCGAAGTTCGGTGCCCTGCGCGGTGATCAGGTCGCGTTGGGTGAGAATCACGTTGTAGACCGTGGAGGCGCCAAGCTGATATTTCTTCTGCTCGGCGTCAAAGGTCTGCTGCTGCAGTTCGCGTGCCTTGCTGGCGGCTTCGACCTGCGCGCGGCCCTGTTCCAGTGCAATGGAAGTGTTGCGCACGTCGAGTACCGCACTGTTCTTGATCTGTTGCATCTGCGCTTCCAGTTGGCGCTCGGTGAGTTGAGCGTGGGCGCTGTCAGCCTGCGCGGAACGGTTGCGAAGAGGCAGCGTGAAATTGATTCCGACGGTGTAGTTGGGGAAGCGGTTGTGAAATACCTGGCTCAAGCTCTCGGAAAGGCCTGTCTTGTTCACGCCTGTGACCGTTGTTGTTGCAGTCGGAACAAATATCGGAGTGGGAACGCTGCTGGAATTTAGAACGGTAACCGGATTTCCGTTCGCGTCCACGACCTGAGCCCCTGCCGCCAGGCCCGAAGCGGTTGCGAGGGAGTTCCCGGCCAAGCCCGTGCTGGTGTAACTGCCGGTGAGCGTGGCTAGAGGAAGCAGCGCATTCTTCGTGGCTTTGACATCGATTTCGCCATTCTTCAAGTTCAGGATCTGCTCCTGCACGTCAGGGCGTTTCACGAAAGCTTCCTTTACCGCGTCGGCGAAGGGCGCGAGTTGAATCGATTGCGGCGAATCGGGTTTGTCGGTGGGTATGATTTCCACGTCGATCAGATTGGACGCGGTGGGATCCTTGGAAATGAAATTCTTCAGGACCAATTCGTCCTGAAGCTGGGTGGTTTGGGCGACGATGAGGTTCTGGCGGTCGGTGGCCAGTTCGGATTCCGCGCGAGTCACGTCCAGCGGGGCCATGGTGCCGATCTCCAACTGTTTCTTGTTGTCGTTGTACAGCTTGTCCGAGACCTTGACCGCTTGCTCCTCCACGCTGACATTCGCGCGCGCATAAACAAGTTCCCAATAAGCGTTGATGGTGCTGGTGACGGTGGTGATGGCTTGCTGGGCGAAGGCCAGGTCGGCGATCTTGCGGTTGTTTTCTGCGATCAGGATATTGCGGCGGGTGATGTCGCGGCCGACTCCCTGCAAGAGTTGCTGGGAGAAACTGACGCCAATCGTGGGCTGCACAGCGGGATCAAAAAGGTTGAACGCGGAGGTGGAGGAGGAGCGGGTGTTGTCCCAGAAGACGTTGAGCGTGGTGCCGGTGGAAAAGCCCTGAGAAAACGCCGTGTTGAAAGTGCTTTGGTGGACTCCCAGGGTCGAGACTCCGGTCGCGCCCGTGCCAGAGGTGAGCGGGTTGTTAACGGCTATCAGGGCGCTGGTGATGGCGACGCTTTGCGTGACAAACGGGTCGAAAATCAAGGAAGGCAGGTTCGCGGTCGAGCCTGCGGACAAGCTGTTGGGGACGCCGTACCCGAAACCGCCGGCTTTCGTTTTGAGGATGCTGGTGTCGGCCATCCACGGGTTGTAGCGCTGGACGACGATGTCCATGCTGTTTTCAAGAGCGAGAGCGATGGCGTCTTGCAGTGTGAGATTCATCTTTCCGGATTGAATCAACTGCTCGAGCCGCGGCGAGTTCGTGAGCGTGCCCGGATTGACATACCAGGTGCGAAACGGAGCCGTGATGTTCGGAAAGGGGCCTGGCGAATTTGTGTAATGGGCCTTGCCCAGGCCCAAAGAGATCGGCACGCCACCTTGCAGACTGGCCTGCTTGGGGGCGGGTGCCTGGGCCGGATCCTGGGCCAACACCGGAGAGGCGGGGGCTCCCGCGAGAATACCTGCCAGAACTGCCGAAAGCAGGGACTTCAGGGACAGCTTCTTCATAAAGGTTTCCTCACCTCTGGAAAAGTAGCAATGCTGAACTCTTGGCAAACCAACCCGTTAAAAGGCTTCTCTCTTTAAAACGATGCAAGAGGGCAATTTGTTTCATCCGGGATGCAGCTTGGGGAAACGCCTGCAACGGACGTTCACCGGCCTGGGCGCTGGCTTCGAAGTCTAACAGGGGCCCTCATTCCTTGACAACGCGTTGCATGGAGGCTAGGCTGCTGACATTTCGACGTTTAGGAGCTCCCGCGGTTAGCGGGCCTATGTTTACGCGCGAAGAGCTGGATAGGATGTTTGAGAAGGCGGGAGCGATCCGCCGGGGCCATTTTGAGCTGTCGAGCGGCCTCCATAGCGGCACATACGTGCAGTGTGCGCTAGTGTTGCAGTACCCACGATTTGCTGAAAAGCTGGGGCAAGCGCTGGCCGCTTTGTTTTCGGATGCAAGAATTGACGCGGTTGTCTCCCCGGCGCTGGGCGGAGTGATTATCGGGCAAGAGGTGGCGCGGGCGCTGCCTGCGCATGGAGACTCGCTGGGCGGCGGTGTGCCGGCCATGTTCGTGGAACGCGACGCCGGTGGAGTGATGTGTCTGCGGCGCGGATTCTCTCTGAAGCCGGATACCCATGTGCTGGTGGTTGAGGATGTGTGGACGACCGGCGGCTCGACGCAGGAGGCTATCAGCGTTGTGGAAGAAGCCGGCGGGCGAGTAGTGGCGGCGGGTGCGCTGATTGATCGCAGCGGCGGGAAGATTGAGTTTCCCGTGGAATCGAACGCGCTGATCGAGCTATTGATTGAGAGCTACGAGCCCGATGATTGCCCGCTATGCCGGCAGGGCACGGTGGCCGTAAAGCCCGGAAGCCGCTATGTGAGGTCCGCCTCCTAGGGGGCCGGCCGATTCCTGCATGCGTTATTTCAAACTCACGATTGCGTACGACGGAACGGATTTTCATGGCTGGCAGATTCAGAAGGGCAAGCCGACCGTTCAAGGCGAAATTGTATCCGTGCTGCGGCGACTGACGCAGGAAGAGACGCAGTTGCTTGGCGCGGGACGCACCGACGCGGGTGTGCACGCGCTGGGTCAGGTGGGCAGCTTTCGGACACAGTCGGCGCTTTCCGCGCTGGAGTTTCACCGGGCGATGAATGCGCTGCTGCCGCCCACGATTCGGATAGTGGCGGTAGAGGAGATGGGGCCGGATTTCAGCGCGCGCTGGTCGGCGAAGGGGAAGATCTACCGCTACCGGATTTATCGAGGGAAAGTGGTGCCGCCGATGTTGTGGAGGTATGTGCTGCATTATCCGTTTCCGCTGGATGAAGAAGCGATGAGGGACGCAGCGGCACGTTTTGTGGGCATGCACGATTTCACTTCGTTTGCGGCTTCGACGGGTTCCGAGGACGACGATAAAGAACGCAACATGCAGCGGGAGATTTTTTCGACGGAGTTGAAGCGGACGGACGACGGCGAGGAGTTGTGGTTCACGGTGCACGGACGGTCGTTTTTGCGATACATGGTGCGCAAGATGGTGGGGGCGCTGCTGGAAGTGGGGCGGGGGAGACTGGCGCCGGCGGATATCGACAGGTTGTATGAGCTGAAGGATCGATCGAAATCGGGGCCGACTGTGCCGCCGCAGGGATTGTTTATGGTGATGGTGGAGCACGACGAACCGTATCGCGTCGGCTAGGATCAAATGCGCGGACTTAATTTGGAGTGCGGGAGCAACGCTCCCGCTTTAGCGATGTAGAGAAAATCTCTCAATTTGATTTGGGAGATACGTTTGCAACCGCCAAAAGCGGCGGCAGAGCCGCCGCACTCGAAGAAAGAGCAGAGCGGCCCGCCTCCCTTCCTTTGTCAGGGCAAGCAGAAGGCGGGCCCTACACAAGGTGGATGCGGCAGGGTAGAATCAACGCCATGGCCGCAACTTCTCCGCTGTTGGACACTTTGCCTTCGATTGATCCCGCGACCGGCAAGGTTTTGCAGTCGTATGAACGGACGTCGCCGAGGGCGGTGCCTCAATTGCTCGCCAGGGCGCGCGAGGCGCAAAGGGACTGGGCGAAGCGGCCGGTGGAAGAGCGCTGCGCGCAGATCGCGGTATTGAAAAAGAAAATTCTGGAAGCGCGCGAAGTTCTGGCTGATGCCGTGGTCCGCGAATCGGGAAAGCCTCGCGCGGAGGCCAAATTTGCCGACGTGTTCGTTTCGCTGGACTCGGCGGACTATTTTGCCGGGCACGGCGTGTCGCTGCTGGAGCCCGAGGCGGTGCCGCACCACAGTCTGGCCGCGAAATCGAAATCGGGGAAACTCTATTACGAGCCGTTGGGCGTGGTGGCGATCATCAGTTCGTGGAACTATCCGCTGGCGATTCCCATGGGGCAGATTATCGCCGCGGTGACCGCGGGCAACGCGGTGCTTTGCAAAACCAGCGATTTCACGCCGGAGTGCGGAGAATTGATTGGGAAGCTTTTCCTCGACGCGGGATTTCCGGCGGACCTCGTGACGATTGTGCAGGGCGGCGGGGAAGTGGGCCAGGCGCTGATTGATGCGCGTCCCGATAAAGTTTTTTTCACGGGCAGCGTTTTTACGGGGCGGCATGTTGCGGAGGCTTGCGCACCGCTGCTGATTCCGAGCGTGCTGGAGCTTGGCGGGAAAGACGCGATGGTGGTGCTGGGGGATGCCGACATTGAAGTGGCTTCGAGCGCCGCGGTGTGGGGCAGCTTCACAAATTGCGGGCAGGTGTGCCTTTCGGTGGAGCGGCTGTTCGTGGAGAAGTCGATCAGCGCGGCGTTCATCCAAAAATGCGTGGAGAAGACGCAGAAGCTTCGGGTTGGACCCGGAAGCGATCCGAACACCGAAATCGGCCCGCTGATTCGCCCGCAGCATGTGCAACGGATGAGTGAGTTGCTGGCCGATGCGGTGCAACGCGGGGCGCAGGTTTTATGCGGCGGGCGGCCGCGGCCGGAGCTTGGGCCGAACTTTTTCGAGCCAACCGTGGTCACGGGTGTGGATGCTTCGATGAAGCTGTTTCAGGACGAGACGTTTGGCCCGATCATGGCGATCCGCGTTGTCGACGACGCGGAAGAGGCCATCGCGCGCGCGAACGAATCCGAATTCGCACTTTCCGCCAGCGTGTGGACCAGCGATCTGGAGGGCGGGAAACGAATTGCCCACCGGTTGCACGCCGGTACCGTGATGGTGAACGACCTCATCAGCGGCTTTGCGATTGCCGAAGCGCCGCACGGCGGGTGCGGGTTGAGCGGCTGGGGGCGCACGCACGGCAAGGCGGGTTTCCAGGAAATGGTGCACGTGAAATATGTGGATGTGGACCGACTGCCGCGGATGGAGAAGCCGTGGTGGTATCGCTACGGCGGCGATCTGGAGAAGTCGGCGGATGCGTTTCTGAATTTTGAGTTTGGCGGTGGAATTTTTGCGCGTTTGAAGCACGCGCGCGCGGCGATGAAGACGATGTTTCGCGATCACGGATTGAAGTAGAGACAATTGAAGCAGAGGTAGTGGAGCGAGAGTTGCCGGACGAAACGCAGGAAGCGGCGCAAGCGAACGCTGCGCCTACGATCAAGACGCGCAAGCCGAAGCAGCGGGCCTGCGATGAGCGCAACGAGAAGGGCAAGCTTTGCGCGGGACATTTGAAGCGCTGGTACGACCTGACGCCGGAAGTCGAGGCGATTGTGGGCAAGGGCGCGGAGATTTACCGCTGCGAGTTTTGCAAGATTCTTTTTCGGCCCGACCCGAAGCAGCAGCCGAACAGCTACACGCTACGTTATTAAGCCGCGCAGGGAGATCGAGCTACAGTGAATCAAAACGAATGGATCCATGACTGGAATTCGGTTGGGCCGATGTCGATCCCTCCGGGCACCCGGGTGCTGCTGAACGATGAGACGTTGCGCGACGGGCTGCAGAATCCTTCGATTCAAGATCCGACCATTGAAGAGAAGATTGAAATTCTGCATCTGATGGAATCGCTGCAGATTGATTCGGTGAACATCGGGCTGCCCGGAGCGGGGCCGCGCGCCGTGCAACACGTGGAAGCGCTGGCCCGAGAGATTGCCACGAACCGCATGCGGATCAAGCCGAACTGCGCTGCCCGGACGATCGAGGCAGACATCCGGCCGATCGCGGAGATTTCTCAGCGCGTGGGCATTGCGATTGAAGCGGCTACGTTTCTCGGATCCAGCCCGATTCGGCGGTTGGTGGAAGATTGGACCGTGGAGCATCTGGAGCGGACCACGGAGAATGCGGTGAAGTTTGCCGTCGCGCAGGGGCTGCCTTGCATGTACGTGACCGAAGATACGGTGCGCACCGATCCCGCGACCGTGAAGCGGCTGTACACGACGGCGATCCGGTGCGGCGCTCGCGCGATTGTTTTGTGCGATACCGTTGGCCATGCGACGCCGCAGGGTGCTTATAACCTGGTGAAATTTGTGATGGAAAATGTGGTGAAGCCGAGCGGGGAAAAGATTCGTGTGGACTGGCACGGGCATCGCGACCGCGGGCTCGATATCGCGAATTCGCTGGCGGCTGTTGCGGCGGGCGCCGATCAGGTTCACGGCGTGGCGCTGTCGCTCGGCGAACGCGTCGGCAACACACCGATGGAGCTTTTGCTGGTAAATCTCCGCCTGATGGGCTTGATCGAAAACGATCTGAGCTCGGCGCGAGCTTATTGCGAAAAGGTGGCAAAGGCAACGCACACCGTCATTCCGCCGAACTATCCTGTTTTCGGCAAGGATGCCTTTCGCACGGCCACCGGAGTTCATGCAGCCGCTATCATCAAGGCGCTTCGCACCGGCGACCGCGATCTTGCCGACGCGGTCTACAGCGGAGTCCCGGCGCATCTCTTCGGCTTGGAACAATTGGTGGAAATAGGCCCGATGAGCGGCAAGTCCAACGTGCTCTACTGGCTCTCTCGCCACAACATCGCGGCCACCGACGAAGTGGTCAATCGCATCTTCGACGCCGCCAAGCAGTCCTCGCGGGTGCTCACCGAGCAGGAACTGCTCGCCCTCTGCCAGTCCTCCCGCACCACAGCGTAATCTGGTTTGGCCCGGAGTCATCCGAAAGTTTAGCTGTGAAGCAGTTTCCGTTATTCAACTAATTGGGCGCTGGGGCTTTTCTTGAAGATGGGCTCTGAGGTTCCTTCTCGCAGGCAAATTCCACTTTATTCACTCCTTGCATGTCCTGAAGAACAGTGCCGGGAAAGTCTCTGTTATCTTCAATGAATCCATCTGGCGATTTAGGCGTCTGGGTCGTCCCCCGAATACGAAAGCCTTCGCGGCAACCAAACCACATCACATCTTGGCCACCTGTCAGGAAGTAGTGCACGAACGACTGCCAGGGTTGGAGCAATTCATTGTTAGCATCCTGCCAGACGCGCACATCGACATGACCTTTGCCCCGGTAATCCACGGTTATAGACGCACGAAAACTTTTCAAGTTAGATGGAATCGGAGCGATAGACAGGTCTGGCTTGACTGGAAATGGATGACAAGAAGAGTCAGTCTTCAACTTTGGGTTGGAGATTGCAATTTCAGCGGAGTAGTAACCTGTCGGACTATCGAAAAGATTTCCCGTAGCAGAAGCGGTGCACCCACGCAAGGTTTCCGCACTTCGCATTGCTTTGATGTCAGAAAAAACGAGTTGAATTTCGGCCTGACCGCAGGCTGGTTGTTCAAGCTTAAGGCCAAGCCATTGTCGAAGCTCGTCGTGAAGCAAAATTGTTCCGTGTAGCGTCGAAGCTGTCGATGCTTCGGCAGGGCCGCGTTCGTCGCGAACTGGACAGTTTTGCGCGCTGGCCGCCAGAAAGGGGAATACCGACAAGAACCATATGAAAAGTGGCCGCACTTTCCACAAGGATACTCCAACTTTCAGAATTGCAAAATTGAAATGGGATTTGCCCGTTCTAATTCCTAAAGCCGTGATCAACGCACAAAGCGGAAATTGACCTACTATCGAAAACCGTCGCGAGTTACGCTGCTTCAAGCTAAAATGGCGGCGTGGATTATCCCGCGTCCCCGATTCTCTCCTGCAAGACGACTTGGCCCGCGCGACTGCCAATTGGTACAGTGAAACGCTTTGCCGTTTGCGCTATTCTTTTGTGCATGCCGATTCGCTCAGCCCTCTCGCAGGCCGCACGGCCACTCACTTCAGTTTCCGTTGCAGAGCAGCCGCAGGTGCGCGTGGCGCTGGACTGGTTCGCGAAGAATCTGAAGTGGATCAGCGACCAGCAGGTTGCTCTGACGGAAATTCCGGCTCCATCGTTTCAGGAAGAAAAGCGCTCCGTGGCGGTGAAGGCGTTGTTTGCGGCCGAGGGGCTGCCGGTGCAGACGGATAAGCTTGGCAACGTGATCGCCGAGCTGCGAGGCGCGAACGACAAAGAGTGCATCCTGATTGCCGCGCATCTGGATACGGTTTTTCCGGCGGACACGGATGTGAAGGTGCAGCACGAAGGCGAGCGGCTGCTGGCGCCGGGGATTTCCGATAATGGCACGGGACTGGCGGCGATTGTGGCGATTGCGCGGGCGTTTCAGGCGGCGAAACTTAAGCCGCAGCGCACGATTTTGTTTGCCGCGAACGTCGGCGAAGAGGGCGAAGGGAATTTGCGCGGGATGCGGGCGCTGATCGATGCTTACCGGACGAGGTTGCGCGCGGTGATCGTGCTCGATGGCTCCGGCACCGACCACGTCACGACAAAGGCGCTGGCGTCGCGGCGGCTGGAAGTTACGATCACTGGCCCCGGCGGGCACAGCTGGTCCGATTTCGGGATGGTGAATCCGATTAACGCGCTGGCGCGCGGCTCGGTGCGCTTCATCAATACAAAAATTCCGGTTTCGCCGCGGACGACGTTCAACCTGGGGCAGGTGGAGGGCGGCACCTCGGTCAATTCGATTCCGCACGAGGCGAAACTGAAAGTGGATATCCGTTCGGAGAGCGAAGACGAGCTGACGCGGCTGGAATCCGCACTGCGCGAGTGCATGGCCACCGGCGTGAAAGACGAAAACGACAACGCGCGCGACCGAAGCAAGGGTAAGCTGGATTGGAAAGTGGACCTGATCGGCAGCCGCCCCGGCGGGGAATTGGCGGCCGATTCTTCGCTGCTGGCCTCGCTGCGCGCCGCTGACGATTACCTGGGAAACCTCTCGAGAATCGAGCGCTCTTCCACCGACGCGAATATTCCGCTGTCCCTGGGCATCGAAGCGATTGCCATCGGTGCGGGCGGCAACGGCGGCGGCGCGCATTCGCTGCAGGAGTGGTACGAACCCTCCGGGCGCGAAATGGGGTTGCAGCGCGCAATGCTGACGTTGCTGGGTGTTTCTGGCGTGGTGCCGGAAAAGGGGCGCTGAGGATGCGCAAATCGTCTCGAACTTATCTCATAAATGAAGTTCGGACGAAGGAAGAGTTTCCTCAGGGGCTAAAGCCCGCTTTTTTTGGGCGCCAAATGTCGGAGCTAAAGCTCCGACCCCCTAGAACCATTTATCTGATGGCTTCTCGCGTTTTCTTTTCGCTGGGAATGGCTGTTCTTTCATTTTTAGCGGCGCGCGCTGCGTTTTCGCAAACAAGCGATCCGGCCCACAAGACAACGTATTACCTGCACGGGCGGATCTACACCAATGATCCGAAGATGCCCTGGGCGTCCGCGCTGGCGGTGCGCGACGAAAAGATTTTCTGCATCGGCTCGATCGAGCACATCATGCTGGATTGCGGCGGGTCGAATCCCGAAGCACAGGTAGTGCAGCTGAAAGGCCGCTTCCTGATGCCTGGGTTCAACGATGCGCACACGCATCTGGGCAGCGCGGGCCGCGACAAGTTGACGCTGGATTTGAAGGGCACGGACTCGCTCGCCGAACTTCAGCAACGCGTGCGAGTGGCCGCTTCACAGCACAAGCCCGGCGAATGGATTGTGGGCAGCGGCTGGGACCAGACGCGCTGGCCGGAGAAAACGTTTCCGCACCGGCAGGACCTCGACGAGGTCGCTCCCAACAATCCCGTATTCCTGGTGCACGTCTCGGGACACGTGGCCGTCGCGAACTCGATGGCGCTGAAACACACCGAAATTACGCCGGATACAAAGAATCCCACGGGCGGCGAAATCGAACGCGACGCCGACGGGAATCCCACGGGCATGTTCAAGGAAGGCTCGGCGATGGAATTTGTCGAGCAGAAAATTCCGGACCCAACGCCGGAGCAGCGCCGGCGCGGCATCGAGCTTGTGCTGCAGGAGTTGGCGCAAAACGGCGTGACCTCCGCGCAAGACAATTCCGCTTGGGAAGATTTTCTGGTCTATCACGACCTGAAGGAAGAAAAGAAACTCACCGCGCGGATTACGGAATGGCTTCCGTTCATGGCACCGCTGAATGAACTGCAGAACATGAGGTCAGAGGGCGGCACGACGGATCCCTGGTTGAAGACCGGCGCGCTGAAGATGGTGACCGACGGTGCGCTTGGCTCGCGCACGGCTGCGATGCTCGCTCCCTATTCGGACGAGCCCGGCACCACCGGCATTCTGACCATCGAGCCGGAGAAACTGAAAGCCATGGCGCTGGAGCGCGACAAAGCCGGTTTTCAACTGGCGTTTCACGCCATCGGCGACCGATCAAACCGCGTCGCTCTGGACGTCTTCGAGGCGGTTGTCCGCGTCAACGGTGCGCGCGACCGCCGCGATCGCGTCGAGCACGCACAGGTGGTGACGCCGGAAGATATCGAACGCTTCGGAACGCTGCACCTCGTCGCGTCGATGCAACCTTCGCACCAGAGCAACGACATCCGCTGGGCGGAGCAGCGCCTCGGCCCGGAACGCATCAAGGGCGCGTATGCGTGGAACTCCATCGAGAAAGCGGGGGCGACGCTGGCGTTTGGCACGGATTATGACGTGGAGCCCATCAATCCGTTTCGCGGATTATACGCATGCGTCACGCGCGAATTGCCAGAAGGCGGCCCCGCCGGCGGCTGGCAAGCGCAAGAGAAAATCTCGCTGGATGACTGCATCCACGCGTACACGATAGGTTCCGCTTACGCGCAATTCGAAGAGGGCAAGAAGGGCGACCTGAAGGTGGGCAAGTACGCGGACTTCGTCATCCTTTCACTGGACATCACCAAAGCCACCCCGAAAGAGATCCTCAATACCGAAGTTCTGCAAACCGTTGTCGGCGGCCAGACCGTTTATTCAAAAAAGTAAGCTACTATTTGCCGCTAACGTGTATCGATTGCATTTTGTGCCTGGGCGGATGTAGCGTCCACCTTCAGGTGGACGCGAAAAAGGGCCTGCCTCGGAAAGCCGCCGCAACAAAAACAGGATTGTCCACCTGAAGGTGGACGCTACGCTTGCTCGGACGGAGACGCGGATGGACGCCCGGAAAAAAGCAGATTTGTCGCTAATGCTGTGTTCGCTGATCTGGGGCGTTGCGTTCGTGGTGGTGAAAAACGCGCTGGATGAATCCTCGGCGTTTCTGTTTCTTGCGGTGCGCTTCACGATTGCAACGGCGGTGATGGCGCTGCTGCAGATGCAGGTGATTTCGCGCATCGAGCCGCAGGAAATCTTTGCCGGGATGCGGCTGGCGTTTTTTATGTTTGCGGGATACTGCTTCCAGACCGCCGGGCTGCAATACACCACGGCGACCAATTCCGGCTTCGTCACGGGCTCGAGCGTGGTGTTGGTGCCGCTGCTGCTGGTGGTTTTCTGGGGGCGGCGATTGACGCAGTGGATTTATCTGGGCGCATTTGCGGCGTTGATTGGCTTGTATTTTTTGACGGTGCCCGCGGAGGGGTTGCGGTATTTGAATCGCGGCGATGTGTTGACGTTTGTCGGGGCTGGATTTTACGCGGTGCACATCATTCTGGTCGGGGACTTCACGCAGGAGCATTCGGTGCGGGCGCTCAGCCTGATCCAAGTGGCGGGTTGCGCGGTGATGGCTTGGCCGCTGACCGGGGCCGCAGCGGCGATTCACTGGCAACCGATGCGATTTTCGGGTTCGTGGGAGCTGTGGCTGGGGATTGGGATTTGCGCGGTGTTTGCCACGGCGGTGGCGTTTACGGTGCAGCTTTGGGCGCAGCAGTTCACTTCGCCGGGGCACGCGGCGATTTTATTTGCGCTGGAGCCGGTTTTCGCGGTGATCACGTCTTATATCGTGCTGCACGAGCGATTGTCGGCGCGGGCGATGAAGGGAGCGGGGCTGGTGGTGACCGGGATCGTGATTGCGGAACTGATGGGAGCGCCGACGGCACCGGAAGCGCCGGAGCCGGTGTTTGAGGGGAGGATTTATTTCAAGCCGTGGTGGAAGGAGAAGTAGCGGAATGTAGCGTCCACCTTCAGGTGGACGCGGATAAATGCAGGTGGATGCGAAAGGCGCCCGCCCCGCAAAAGCATCCGAGATGCAAAATTCGCACCTCAGAAGGCGTCCGCTACAAAACCAAGAGGGTCCACCTGAAGGTGGACGCTACGCGCTAGGATAATTCTTCACATCCACGGCTTCGTACATCGTGGCTGTGGCGGCGTGGGCTTTTTCGTAGGTGTCGATCGCGTTGGCGTGGAGCAGGGACGTGCCGATGTCGTCGAGGCCCTTCAGGAGGACTTCTTTGCGCGAGGGGGCGATTTCAAATTTGTATTCCAGGCCGTGGTTGTCTTTCACGGTCTGGCTGGGCAGATCCACGGTCAGGGTGTAGCCCTCTTCTTTTTCGGTGCGCTGGAAGAGCTCTTCGATTTGGGCTTCGGTGAGTTCGGCAGGAAGGATGCCGTTCTTGAAGCAATTGTTGTAGAAGATGTCGGCGTAGCTGGGCGCGAGGATTACGCGGAAGCCGTAATCGCCGATGGCCCAGGGAGCGTGCTCGCGGCTGGAGCCGCAGCCGAAGTTGGCGCGGGCGAGCAAAACGGAAGCGCCCTTGTAGCGCGGAAAATTCAGCACAAACTCCGGATTCGGTTTTTCGCCTGGCAGGTAGCGCCAGTCATAGAAAAGTGTGCGCCCAAAGCCCTGGCGGGTGAGTGCCTTTAGAAATTGCTTCGGCACCATCTGGTCGGTGTCGACATTGACCCGATTCATGGGTGCGACGAGTCCGGAGTGCGTGATGAAGGGTTTCATGGGTGCTTTCGGTCCTTAAGTATTCAGATTCGTACGCAAAGGCGATCAGATAACAGATAACAGCGATCAGGAATCAAAGAGTCGCACTCCTCGACAGAATTAATGCCGCGCTTATTGAGTGGCAATCGCACGCAGATACGGTTCCTGATATCTGTTCGCTGATCGCTGCTATCCCGCTTATTCCACGTGGGCGACGTCGAATTCGCGCACGTCTACGAAATGGCCGGCGATCGCGGCGGCGGCGGCCATTACCGGGCTGACGAGGTGCGTGCGGCTATCTTTGCCCTGGCGGCCTTCGAAGTTGCGGTTGGAGGTGCTGGCGCTGCGCTCGTGCGGCGGCAGGACGTCGGCGTTCATGCCGATGCACATGCTGCAGCCTGCGTCGCGCCATTCGAAGCCGGCGTCGGTGAAAATTTTGTCGAGGCCTTCTTTTTCGGCTTGCGCCTTGATGCCGCGCGAGCCGGGAACGATCAGGGCTTGCTTGATGCTCTTCGCGACGTGCTTGCCTTCGACCAGGTGAGCCGCGGCGCGCAAATCGTCAATGCGGGAATTGGTGCAGGAGCCGATGAAGACGCGGTCGACCGGAATGTCCACGATCGGCGTGCCAGGCTTCAGGCCCATGTACTTCAGGGCGCTTTCGGTGGCCTTCTGATCGTTCAGGTCCTTGTAGTCGTGCGGGTCGGGAATGCGCCCATTGACGCTGGTGACCATGCCGGGGTTGGTGCCCCAGGTGACTTGCGGAGCGATCTGCTCGGCCTGGAGTTCGACGGTCATATCGAATTTGGCGCCGGCGTCGGACTTCAAGAGTTTCCAGCGCTCGACCGCGGCCTGAAATTCCTTGCCACGCGGCACAAACGGGCGACCTTCGAGATACGCAAACGTGGTTTCGTCCGGCGCGACCATTCCGGCGCGGGCGCCGCCTTCAATCGTCATGTTGCAGACGGTCATGCGGCCGTCCATCGAAAGGGAACGGATGGCTTCGCCGCCGTATTCCGCGACGTGGCCTGTGCCGCCACCGATGCCGATTTTTCCGATGATGGCGAGAATGATGTCCTTTGCGGTGACGCCCTTGGGGCGCTTGCCGTTCACCACGATGTGCAGCGTTTTGGAGCGGCTCTGGACCAGGCACTGCGTCGCCAGCACGTGCTCGACTTCGCTGGTGCCAATGCCGAACGCCAGCGTGCCGAACGCGCCATGTGTGGAGGTGTGGCTGTCGCCGCAGACGATCGTCTGGCCGGGCTGCGTGATGCCTAGCTCCGGCCCGATGATGTGCACGATGCCCTGATTCTTGCTGTGCATGTCGAAAAGGCGGACACCGGTTTCGCGGCAGTTGCGCTCCAGCGCTTCGAATTGCAGCTTTGCGTCGGTGTCCAGAATTGGCAGCAGGCGGTCGGTGGTGGAGACTGAGTGGTCCATCACGGCGAAGGTAAGATCTGGCCGACGGACTTTGCGGCCCTCGGCTTTCAGCCCGGCGAAAGCTTGCGGGGAAGTGCCTTCGTGGATCAGGTGCCGGTCAATGTAGATGAGAGCGGGCTTGCCTTGTTCTTCGTAAACGAGGTGGTTATCCCAGATTTTTTCGTAGAGTGTTTTGGGTGCCATAGGTGTACATCAAAAGTTTAGCACTCTGGCGACGGGGGGCAAGTCGAGTGCCGCTGACGAGCTACTGAGATTTGCAGATTGGAGTGACAACCGGTACGGACCCCGTTATGAAGAGGGCCATTTTGCTTGCCGGCAGGATGCCGGCGCTACCCTTACGCTGACCCCGTCTTTGGACGCTTGTAATAGAGGATAAGGCCGGCCAGATTGGCGAGCACGATTACTGCGACGGTTTTGGCCGAGTAGGCCGATTGGCTGGCGACGGGAATGATCGGAAAGATCGAGAGCACCACGAACAGCAGCGTCATCAGGAAGCCGGAAGTTGCCAGCACTTTCATCCATAGAGGGCCGCGCAGGGAAGATTCTTTACTAGCCAGCATCGGGATCGCGAAGAGCGCCAGGTAGGCAATCGCATAAAAGGTGAAGGCCCAGATGAGCAGGAGTTCGAACGCTTCCTGTGCGCCAACGCCGACGAGCACGGCGATGCCGGCCGCCAGCGTGATGCCGCCGAGGAAAAGAATCGAGTTGACCGGCGTGCGGTAGCGCGGATGGAGGCGGGTGAACCATTGCGGCAGCAGGTGGTCCCAACCGGCGCACATCGGAAGACGGGTGTTGGCGGCGAAGTTCAGACTGAAGCTGGAAAGATAGTTGGTGAGCAGGAAGAGAACCGCGATGGGGACGATCACTTCGCCGAGCCGGGTGCCGCCGAGCGCAACGCGCAGCGCCTGTGGAATCGGGCCGATCACGTCGATGTTGTCGGGCGAAACGTACGCGAGAATCGCGCTGGTGCCAAAAATATAGAGCAGTGCGATCAAGGGGGCGGCAATCCAGATGGCCCGCGTCAGGTGGCGTCGCGGATTGCGCGACTCTCCCGCAAATATCGCTGCGTATTCAAAGCCGCAAAGCGCGCCAAAGCTCATCTTACTGAAGACGCTGAAACTGAAAAGCGTGAGCGGCGGCATCACCAGACGCAACGGATGATACCCATTCGCCGCCTGGCCGCCGGGGCGCACGAAGGGCAACGCGGCAAGGAGCACGACGATCAAAACGGTCAACGCGCTGCCAATGTTGGCGACCCATTTGCCGACCCCAAGGCCGAGATGCGCCACCAGCATCAGCGCGGCGATGAGACCGACCGATGTGGCGAGGAGTACTCCTCGGTGTGCGGCAACGGCGTCCGCATTCAATCCGAAGGCGTACGCGGCGTAGTTGGTGGTCACGAGCCCGACCGAGGCGACATAGAGCACGACGTACATCCACAAATTGAGCGCGACGAGGAATCCGACGGCGTCGCCGAACGCGTGGCGCGCCCATTCGTAAAGACCGCCCTCCATCGGGAGTCGCTGGTTCAGGTAGGAAACCACCAGCGCCTGCGGGACGAAGAAAAGCGCGATGGCCAGGAGCCACAAGACCACATGGGCCGGCCCGGCCTTTACCGCAGAGCCGATAAAGTCCGGCACGACCACCAGCAAGATCGAAGCGAGGACCAGATCGGTGAAGCCGAGTTCTTTTCTGAGTGCGGCGGCGGGCGCCGGGGTCTGCAATTCGGCGATCGTCGGGCTAGAGGGGCTGAGGGTGGCCAAGTGGGCGGACCGAAGTCCTTCGCTCCTGGGAAGAAAGTGGCGCTAGTGTGCCGGGTAGGAAAAGGAGAAGCAAGGGAATTTCAAGATAATTGAAAACATGCAGCAGTGGCTTGACGTTGAGATCCTGCGCGCCCCGATCGGAAACGGGACGCGCAGGATGACAACCCTGTGAGTTAGCGAGCGATTAAGAACCGGATGAAACCTTGACGCGGTGCTCTTCGCGAACTTTTACTTCGTAGTGGCGGACGCGGCGATCATAAGAGGTGAGGAGGTGTACCGCTTCTTCGGCGACGACGGCGGATTCGCGGTCCGGCCCGGCGAAGCGTTCGATGGCCGCGAGGGAAGTCCACAGAGTCTCGACGATCATTTCCACCACGACGCCGTCGGATTGCGTTAGGACGCGGGCTTCGACGAAACCTTCCTTTGCGCGGAGATGCGGCAAGACGTGTTCGTTGAAATGGCGAAGATAATCGGGGAGGCGAACTTCGGTTGTGCGGGCGGACCAGAATCGGACGACCATATCAAGTTACCCTCCGGTCGGCGGTGGCGCTCGGGATGTGAGCGTCCGCGCCAACGACGACGTTCCAGGGCCGCACTTCCCAACGTTGCACGAGACCGTTGCGGACGTAGGGATCTGTTTCGGCGAAGGATTTGGCCGCGTCAGGGGAATCACCGCGAAAGACGATCAGCGCGGTGTCAGCGGGTTCGGTGAAGGCGCCACCGAGGGCTAGTTCGCCGCGGGCGGCCGCATGTCGCGCGTGGGCGAGATGCGCTTCTCGAAACGGCAGGCGGCGTTCCACAAATCCATCCACGACATGATAGAAGAGCGCGTAGTAGCCCATGGTTGCCTCCTTGGCCGGGGAGGGCTTGCAGAAAAATAGCGTACCACGATGTGGAGAGCGGTAGCGGCCACCTTTAGGTGGCCCAGAGTTGAGTGGCGAATAGTATTCTCGTCCACCTAAAGGTGGACGCTACGCTGGCTAGCCTCCGGCTATGGAGGGGACCAGGAGGACGCGATCGCCGTCTTTTAGCGGGGAGGATTCGCCGTTCAGGAAACGGATGTCTTCTTCATTGAGGTAAACGTTGAGGAACTGGCGGATCTGGCCCTGATCGTCGCGGACGTGGCGCGAGAGGGCGGGGAACTTCGTGGTGAGATCGTTCAGCGCTTCGGCCACGGTGGCTGCGCCGGTGTCCACTTTTGGCGAGCCTTCGGTGAAGCGCCGGAACGCCGTTGGGATTTCTATCGTGATTGCCATGGAGTGCTCCAATCCTTTCGATGCGGCATATCTGCCTGCTGGTAGAACTTAAATGTCATTCCGAACCCCGTTCCCCTTTTGAACGGGGAGAGGAATCCGCTTTTTCGTCAATTTGCGTATAAAGCAGATCCTCACCCGCAAAAAACGGGGGTTCGGGATGACGGTTCGCGCAGATTTCCTAGCGCTCATGAAACCTGCACGCTGTCTTTCAACTGCTCATGAAGGAGGGCTTCGAAGGCCTCGAGCTTGGGCTCGATGACTTCGGTTGCCGGAAAGTCGGCGGCGATGGCGTCGGTGGTCTTCAGGCCGTTGCCGGTGATGCAGGCGACCGTCGTTTCGTCCTTGCCGATGCGGCCCTGCTGAATCAGCTTGGCCGCTACTCCCGCGGTGACGCCGCCGGCGGTCTCCGCGAAGATGCCTTCGGTTTGCGCGAGCAGCTTGATGGAGTCAATGATCTCGGGATCGGATATGTCTTCAGACCAGCCGCCGGATTCGCGAATCAATCGCAGCGCGAACGGGCCGTCGGCGGGATTCCCGATTGCCAAAGAACGCGCAATGGTGTTCGGCTTCTGCGGGGTGAAGCGCGGCAGTTCGCGTTTGACGGCATCGGCGATGGGCGAGCAACCCGTGGCCTGGGCGCCAAAAAACTTCACGCGCTTCGGCTCGACCCAACCAAGATGCGCCAGCTCGGCAAACGCCTTGGCGATTTTACCGATCAGCGAGCCGCCGGCCATCGGCACCACGACGTTGTCGGGGAGTTCCCAGCCAAGCTGCTCGGCGATTTCGTAGCCGTGAGTCTTGGAGCCTTCGGCGTAGTACGGCCGAAGATTGACGTTCACCAGTCCCCAGCGGAACTTGTCGGCAATCTGGGTGCAGAGGCGGTTGACGTGATCGTAGTTGCCGTTGATGCGGATGATCCGTCCCCCGAAGACCGCGGTGTTCAATACTTTTGCCGGCTCGAGGTCGGCCGGGATGAACACGCAGGTGTCGAAGCCCTGCTGGGCGCCCTGCGCGGCCACGGCGTTCGCCAGGTTCCCAGTAGATGAGCAGCCAATGGTTTCGAAGCCGAAGCGGCGCGCGGCGGCGAGAGCCGTGGCGACCACGCGATCCTTGAACGAAAGAGTGGGGAAGCAGACGGCATCGTTCTTGAAATAAAGATTCTTCACGCCAAGGCGCTCTCCCCAATTCCGGGATTTCACCAGCGGCGTTCCCCCGATGGGCTGGCTCGGCGTGAATCCCTGCGGCAGGGGCAGGAACTCCGAGTAGCGCCACATGTTGAAAGCGCGGCGGGACAAGGCCTCGCGGCTGGCAGCCTGCCGCAGGGTTTCGTAGTCATAGCTCACTTCCAGTGGAGAGAAGCACTCTTCGCAGTAGGATTGCGGTTGATTGGGATATTTCTTTCCGCACTCTCTGCAACGTAAGAAATAGATTTCCTTCATAAGTCACCTCGTCGGGACCCTCTGGCAAATGGCCAGGAGCCACCGTTTGAAATGACGTGGGATGATCGCGGGCAGCGCGGAGGGGTTAAAACGAAAAACCCTCCGTGCCAAAGTGCAGGAGGGTCTCAGAAAATCTGTGAACTCTTCCAACTCTTTAGCAGTTTTTTACGTGGAGCAAGTCGCCCTAAATCGCCACGTGACACCGCAAATGCGGCTAACCCATTTATGCTAGAACCCGAACTGCTTGTCAAGTCGAAACTTATGCGGCAATTGGCGAAACGCCCAAAGCTAACCTTTCCGCGTCCAATTCAACAGGTAACGGAATTTCCGTAAGACCCGTCCGGATGGCCAGTTAACGCCGAGGCGCATCTAAGGTAAGTAGAAACTCCGCGCATTCCACGGTGTTATACTCTCCGCAGGTGGACTGGGCCACGGATATAGATAGGAGCCAGATTGTATGGAGCAGTCAACAAATAACAAGGTCAATTGGACAAGCCGGCGCACGTATGTGGCCGCCGGACTGATCGCGGCGACGCTTTCGGTGGGCATTCTGATCGGCACGGTCGTATCCGGAAAAGTTTCCGCCATGCGCTCGTTTTCGTTCACGGGCGGCGCGGGCGCCACGGCGCTGGCCCTGCCGGACCCGATTCCTTCGTCCAACAGTTTTTCGGCGATCGTGAATCGCGTTGAGCCTGCCGTCGTCAACATCGCCACCACCCAGGTGATGGACCGCAAATCCAGGCGGAATCGCGGGGGCGGCGACGACGACCCGAGCGAGGATTTCTTCTTTCATTTCTTTGACGGCCGTCCGGACAACGGGCCTAAAGCCGAGCGCAGCCTCGGCTCTGGCGTGATCGTGGACAAGAGCGGATTCATCCTGACGAACAACCACGTGGTGGAGCAGGCCACGAAGATCCAGGTGCAACTCAACGGAGACACCACCAAGTACACGGCGAAGGTTGTGGGCGTTGACGAAGCGACCGACCTTGCGGTGATCAAGATCGATGCGGGCAAGGAACTTCCTTCCGCGAAGCTCGGAAACTCCGATGGCGTGCAGGTGGGCGATTGGGTGCTGGCGATCGGCAGCCCGTTTGGCCTGAACGCGACGGTAACGGCGGGCATCATCAGCGCGAAGGATCGCGCGGGCATCGGCCAGCAGTTCCAGCGCTTCCTCCAGACCGACGCAGCGATTAACCCGGGCAATTCCGGCGGGCCGCTGGTGGATATGGCCGGGCAGGTGATCGGCATTAACACCGCCATTATTACCGGCAGCCGTGGCTACGAAGGCGTCGGGTTTGCGATGCCGTCTTCCACCGCAATCACCGTTTACGATCAACTCGTAAAGAGCGGACGCGTGACGCGCGGCTCGATCGGCGTCAGCTTCCAGGAAGAACTTGGCACCAACCAGATTACGTTGAAGTCTCTCGGCGCGCCGTATGGCGTGGTGATTGAAGGCGTCGAACCCGGCAGCCCGGCGGAAAAGGCCGGCTTGAAGGGCGGCGACGTGATCACATCGATCAACGGTGCGGCGGTGAAGACCGGCAACGACCTGGTGAACCCCATCGCTTCGGCACCGATTGGCAGCAAGGTCAAGATTACCTATTACCGCGACAAACAGATGAAGGAGACCGCGGCTACTGTGGAAGATCGTACGCGCGTGTTTCCAAACACCCAGGGCCGAGTGAATAGCGCTCCGGATGAAAACGCGCCAGCCGAATTCGGGCTGCACGTGGAAAACCTGACTCCGGTGCGCGCGCAGAAGGTCGGAATCGAGGGGCAGAAGGGCGTGGTGGTAAGCGAAATCGAACCCGCCAGCTTCGCCGACGACACCGGCTTCCAGCCCGGCGATGTGGTTTCCGAGGTAAACGGCGCGGCGGTGACTTCGGTGGACGACTACCGCAAGGCCATCTCCAAGTTGAAGCCGGGAGAGAACGTTGTGTTCAAAGTCCTGCGTCGGAACGGCGACCGGGTGATGACCATGTTCCTTCCGGGCGTGGTTCCCGCGGACACGAAACAATAGACCGGCACATTTGCCCAGCTATGCGCACAACGCAGCATAACCGTCGAATGACTCGCATGATTCTTGCGGCCATGGCCGTGGGCAGCTTAACGCTGCCCGCGGCCGGCGCTGCGCAAACGACGAGCGCGGCAAGCAAATCAACGCACAAGCCTGCGGCGGGGTCCACTGCTTCGAAGACCACTACCGGCACCGCAAAGAAATCCAGCAAATCCGGCAGGAAATCGAGCAGCAAGACCAAACGGGTGAAGGGGCAGGCCGCGCCTACTCCGGACCGCATCAATGAAATTCAGGGCGCGCTGGTAAAAAATGGTGCTTATGCCGGCGAGCCTTCGGGAAAGTGGGACGACTCCACCGTCGAAGCCATGAGGAAATTTCAGGCCGCGCACGGGCTCAATGCCACCGGCAAAATGGACGCGTTGACGCTGCAGAAGCTTGGCCTGGGTTCCGAGACGGCGGGGATGGGCGTCCCCACGCCTCCGCCAAATTCAACCAACCGCCTGCTATCCTCGAAAGTGCAGCGCGACGAAGTGAAGAACGAGCCGGAGTAGCCCGCCTTTGCCTATTTCGTTTTCTTAAAAATGCGGACGGAATTATTTTTTGCGCTTTTGCGCCAAGGCGCCCACTGATTTCGTAAATTCTTCCAGAACTTCTTCATTCACAGTGTTCCGCACGAACTGGCCTTTGCGTTTGCATTCGATCAGTCCCGCTTCAGAGAGCACCTTCAGGTGGTGTGATACGGTGGCTGGAGTCACGCCGCGCATATCCACAAGGGCGCAGCAGTTCACTCCCTCGTGGGACGCAATGTATTCGTAGATCTTCAATCTGGTCTCGTCGGCCAACGCCTTGGAGATCTTTTCAATCTGGGCCAGGTTCATACCTCAAGTCCTTCTGCCAGCAAAAGTTCACCCCACGCCCCGCTTAATTGCGGAATTGGCGATTCGGGGTGTAACCAGCAAATTAGATGTTCATCTAACTATCGAAGTTACCTGAATCGATTGGCCGGAGCAAGGCTCCGGACATGGAATTAACGGAGGAATTATGAAGCGGTTACAAGGGAAAGTCGCGGTAGTCACGGGAGGAAACAGCGGAATCGGATTGGCGAGCGCCCAGCGCTTGAAAGAGGAGGGGGCGCGCGTTGCGATCACCGGGCGCAGCCAGAAGACACTCGACGAGGCGGTGAAACTCCTCGGCGGGGACACGCTGGCGATTCAGTCGGACGTTTCCAAGGCCGGCGAGATTGAAAAAGTGTACGAAGCGGTTTCGAAGAAGTTCGGCAAGATCGACATCCTGTTCGCAAACGCAGGCGTCGCCAAATTTCTTCCGGTCACCGCGGTGACCGAAGGGCATTACGACGAGCAGTTCGACATCAACACCAAGGGTGCGTACTTCACCATCCAGAAAGCGCTTCCGCATTTAAATGATGGCGCGTCCGTCATCCTGAACACCAGCGTGGTCAGCAATCAAGGACTTCCGATGGGCTCGGTATACGCCGCGACGAAGGCCGCCATGCGCTCGCTGACGCGCTCTTTCGCCAGCGTGCTGGCGGAACGCAACATCCGGGTTAATGCCGTCGCGCCTGGACCGATCGAAACGCCGATCTTCGGGCGCACCGGCCTTTCGAAGGCAGATATTGACGGATTTGCCGCCGAGGTGGTCGGTAAGGTGCCAATGAAGCGTTTCGGGAAGCCCGAGGAAGTGGCTTCGGCGGTTGCCTTCCTGGCCTCCGCGGATGCGTCCTACGTCACAGGCATCGAGCTAAACGTCGACGGCGGCATGGGCCAGATCTAACCACTGACGATGGAAGACCCAGGGGCACAAATAGACTCGGGAATACGGTCCTGAAAATGAAAACGGGCGCCCGCTAAGGGCGCCCGTTTCCGATTCTTGTGGACTTCTTTAGAAATCCAGGCGAATGCCAACCTGCATCTGTCGCTGGCCGATCAACGAATTGCTCGACTGCGTGGGTACACCAAAGTGCGGGTTGAACACCAGCGAGCTGCCGGTGATGCTGTACATCTGTGTGTCCGCGGAAGTGAAGTTGACGTGGTTGAAGAGGTTGAAAGCGTCTCCGAGCAGAGTCAGCTTTTTGTTTTCCCAGAAGGTAAAAGCCTTTTCCAGGCGCAGGTCCACGATTGCCGTTCGTGGCAACTGGAACGAGTTGTTGGCGAAGAAGGGCGGGCGGTTGGTGCCGCCATCGGCCAAAACGCCAGAGCCGCCGGTCACTCCGACGTAGGATACGCCGGCAACGGTTTGGGTGGGCGCATTGCCCTGAATCAACGGGGTGAAGGGGACGCCGGAAGAGATCGTAATGAGCGGAGAGATCGTAAGGCCGTTCGCTAGCTGCTTTACGAGCTCTTTCTGACCCTTGTAGAAGTCCGGCGTCCACACGCCGCCGAAGGTGAATCGCTGGCGGATGTCGAAATTGGAGCGGCCGGATTCCAGGCCGATGTCGAACGGATTCAGCACATTGTTGGTGGCGGTGAAAGTTTGCGAACTCTGGCCGAAGTCCGTCGCGTGAGACCACGTGTAGGATGATTGGATTTGGAAGCTCTTGTAGAACCGGCGGTTCACTCCCACGACCAGGGCGTTGTAGTGCGAGTCGACGGAGTCCGAAATGTCGGTGATGGCTCCGAACGCGGGATTGGGGCGTTTCGTGCCGGTGTTCGTGCTGGGCACCCCAAAATAGGGGACGGTGACACTCTGGCCGATCAGCGCCTGGTTGAGGAACGGGCTGGAGACGGTGCCCGTGCCCTGGGTGACGGTGTAGGTTGTGTCGAGCGTCGGGGCGGCCAGATTGGCATCGATGAACCGCGGCAAACGGTGGCCGATGCTTCCGATGTAGGAAAGCGTTACCACGGTGTTCGTGGCAATTTCCCGTTCAACTTCCAGATCGAACTCATGGATCATCGGAAGTTTCGTGTTCGGCGCAAACTGCACCACGTTGAGCGAGGGCGGCGGGTTACCCGAGGCGATCACATTTGGATAAGCAGGCGCGCCAGTCTGGCTGGGCAACAGGAAGACGGTGTTCTGACCCGCAGCGACTCCGGTGCTGCTGATGGCGCTGAAGATGGTCGAATTGATGATCCGGCCGTAGAAAATGCCGTATCCCCCGCGGACGACGGTCTTGCCATCGCGAGTCAACTGATAAGCGGCTCCGATGCGCGGACCAAAGTCTGACCGATCGGACGGGAGAGAACTGGTGCCAGGCAGGGCGGAATTAGGAATTTGCGTGGATGGGAGGATTTCGGTCTCCCAGCGAAGCCCAAGGTTCAGGGTTAACCTGGGGGTGATGCGCCAATCATCCTGCCCAAAAAACGCGAGGTCGTTTGTGGCGAACTGGAAGCCAGGTGTGCCGAAGCCTTGCGCAAAGTTGGCGTAGCAGGGAACCGGCACTGGCGTCGCTGCTGACGTCTGGCAAAATGGGGTGGCGCTTCCAGTGGATTGCTGCACGAAATCGCTGATGTAATCGACGCGTGTGTTGTACGAGTAGGCGCCGAACTGTTCAAATAGATTTACGTCCGTGTCGTGCACATGGTTGAAGTCAAAACCGAATTTAAAGAGGTGCTTGCCGTGGCTCCAGGCGAGGGTGTCGGCAACCTGGTTGCGGCGTTCGTCGGGGAATGCCGGGCGATTCAGAAAGTTCGGCATGCCAAAAACGAAACCGCCGACGCCGCCGATGGTAATTTGGGAGGAAAGACCCAGCGAGGAAACCGGCTCGCCGGGGATCGCGGATTGGCCGTTCTCGAATTCGAAGTCGCGGCCATACTGGTAGCGCAGCTCATTGGTGATGTTGTTGGAAATCGTGGAGGTGAGCCGCGCGATTCCCCAATCGTCTTTAACGAAATCGTTGCCGAAGCTTTCCACGCCGCGGTTCACCACTCCGGCGCTCTGGATGCCCTCGGGTGAATTCCAGCGCAGGCGGTTGTAGGTAAACGAAGCGTGGTTGCTCGCATTAATGTTCCAATCGATTTTAGGGAGCAGGATCAGCTGGTCGCCACGGCGCGGTACGGTTCCCGTGAGATTGGTGAGCAACGAAAGGGCGTTCGCCACGTTTGTGGAAAAAGCTGGAAGAATGCCGCGTGTGGTGAGCGTCGCCGTTTCCGAAGTGCTGAGCGGCGCGAAGATCGCGTTCGGCGTGCCTGAATTCGCGGTCGCCGGAAATGGCCGGAGTTGCTGGTCTGCGCTGAAGAAGAAAAAGAGTTTGTCCTTGATGATCGGGCCGCCGATTCCCCCGCCAAACTGGTGGCGCTTATCCTCGGGCAAAAAGGGCACGTTGGTGAGCACGCCGTTGACGGTTTCCTTTTTGAAGGAGAACGGGTTGATGGCGCCCCAGTCGCTGCTGCGGAGGTACCAGAAGGCTTGACCATGGAATTGGTTGGTGCCGCTCTTGGTGACTGCGTTGACCACGCCGCCGGCCGCACGGCCGTATTCCGCCGAATAGTTCGAAGTGTTGATCTGGAATTCCTGGATGGCGGCTTCGCTGGTGGAATAGCTGATACGCGTGCGGCCGCGCTCTTCGCTGAAAAACGCCTGGTTGTTATCCGCGCCGTCCACCGTGTTGTTGTTCAACAGTCCGGAGATTCCCCGGAAGCTCACCAACCCGAATCCGCCGTCGCCCACGGCGCCAGGGGTGCTCAGCGCATAAAAGGACCAGCGCCTTCCGTTCATGGGCAGGTTTTCCAGCGAGGTGGAGTTGATATTGGTGGTGAAATCAGCGCGGTCCGTAACCAGCACCGGCGCTTCCGCCGTCGCCATCACGGTTTCGTGCTGGGCTTCGACCCCCAGGGTTGCGTCAATCGGAGTCGCGCGGCCCACTTCCACGATGATGCTCGTGGCTTTGAATCCTCCGAATCCTTTCGCGGAAATCTCCAACGAATACGTGCCCGGCTGGAGGTGGCCAATCAGGTAACGCCCGGAGGCGTCCGTCGTCGCGGAAGACGTTCGGGAGGTCCCAAGATTCGTTGAGGTGGCTATGGCTCCCGGCACGATTGCTCCGGATGGATCGGTGACGCTCCCGCCGATTGCGCCATCTGTTGTGGACTGCGCCCAAATCCCACTCGTCAACAAAAGCCCGAGACACAAGACTAACACGCTTCGCGGATACAGAGACTGCTTGACCTTGGCCGTCCTCATTTCATTTTCTCCTTTGTATATTTGCCATTGACCACGCACACGAATACGCCATGAATGGCCCCCGGGGTTGGGGGAAAAATAGGGACAATGATGCCTGGTCCGTCGTCCCGAATGATTCAGTTATATGGGCAACATCCCTCGGCTAGTTGGGAGCCTTGTTAACACAGTTTGGAGATACAGAAAAGCCACTTCCCTGTGGAAAAAACCCAACCCGATGGATCCGCTGTTTCCATCCATATCCCTAGCAAAAAGGATTGCTTTCCGTGCGTGCCGCCATTGTTGCGGATTTTTGTTGCTGTCGGGTGACACTTTGAAGAAAGGGGGATGAGAAAGCTCGCGCGTGATTCTCAGCCGACGTTTGACGCCGCGAGGCGCGCGCCGATAGACTCGATTTTGTCCAGGAGGCAGCATGGCTACCGCATCGGCGTTGCGCAAATACAAGAATTTCATCAACGGGGAGTGGGTTGCTCCACGCGGGGGCAAGACGCTGGAGAATCGCAACCCCGCCAATACCGACGAAGTGGTCGGCGTCTTTCCCCTTTCTTCCGAGGAAGACGTAAACGCGGCGGTCTCTGCCGCGAAAGAAGCCTTCACGACCTGGCGCCTGGTGCCGGCTCCGAAGCGCGCCGAGATACTTTTTCGCGCAGCGGAACTGCTGGTGAAGCGCAAGGAAGAGTTTTCTCGCGACATGACCCGCGAGATGGGCAAAGTTTTGGCCGAAACCCGGGGCGACGTGCAGGAGGCCATTGATATGACTTACTACATGGCCGGCGAGGGGCGGCGGTTGTTCGGCCAGACGACGCCCTCCGAGCTTCCCAATAAATTTGCCATGAGTTTGCGGCAGTCGATCGGCGTTTGCGGGTTGATCACGCCGTGGAATTTTCCCATGGCCATCCCTGCGTGGAAAATGATGCCCGCGCTGGTGTGCGGGAATACGCTGGTAATCAAGCCGGCCGAGGATACTCCGCTCTCCACTTACAATCTGGTTGAAATTCTTAGCGAAGCCGGGCTGCCGCCGGGCGTCGTCAATCTTGTTGGCGGAGATGGACCTGGCGCAGGCGCGGCGCTGACGAAACATACCGATGTGCCGGTGGTAAGTTTTACGGGCTCCACTTCAACCGGGCGCATTATCGCGGAGACCTGTGCACCCACGTTCAAGCACTACAGCCTGGAGATGGGCGGCAAGAACATTATTCTGGTGATGGAAGACGCGAATCTCGATCTTGCGGTGGATGGCGCGATCTGGGGCGGGTTTGGCACCACGGGCCAGCGTTGCACTGCCGCGAGCCGCATTGGCATCCACAAGAGCGTATACAAGGAATTCGTTGGGCGATTCGTGGAACGCGCCGCGAAGCTCAAGGTTGGCAACGGGCTTGATCCCGCGATTGAGATGGGGCCATGCATCAACGAGCAGCAATTGCAGACCGTGATGTCTTATGTGGAGATTGGCGTGAAGGAAGGCGCGAAGCTTTTGACGGGCGGGCATCGACTCGCAAGCGGGGAGCGGGCGAAAGGCTGGTTCCATGAGCCGACGGTGTTCGGGGATTGCGATCCGAAAATGCGCGTGGCGCAAGAGGAAATTTTCGGGCCCGTGGTTTCGTTGATTCCGATCGAGAGCTTGGAGCAGGGAATTGAAGTTGCCAACGACGTGCCCTACGGGCTTTCCGCGTCGATCTACACACGCAACGTCAATCGCGCTTTTGCCGCGATGCAGGACCTGTACACTGGCATCGTCTATGTGAACGCGCCGACCATTGGCGCGGAGACGCATCTCCCGTTTGGCGGCACCAAGCAGACCGGCAACGGCCATCGCGAAGCCGCCGTCGCCGCCATCGACTTCTTTACCGAATGGAAATCGGTCTACATCGACTATTCCGATAAGCTCCAGCGCGCCCAGATTGACAACAATTAGGTCCGGGTTGCCTCGATAACTGCTTTACTTTCTGCTAGAATGTAAAGCATGGCTGAAGCGACGCTTTCTTCGAAAAACCAAATCGTAATTCCTCGCGAGGCCCGCAAGGCTCTCGGCCTGAAGCCGGGCGATAAACTTTTGGTCGTTCTACTAGGCGATGATTTGATCGTTTTGAGGAAGCCCAAGTCATATCGGAAAGCAATCGCCGGGCTTGGCCGGGGACTGTACCCACCGGATTACCTCAAGAAGGAACGCGAGAGTTGGGACTAGAGAGCCTGCAATCTTTCTTGCGCACGCGTAAAGCTGTTGCTCTGGATACGAGCATTCTCATATATCAACTTGAGAAAAATCCCCGGTATTTTCCCCTTTCCGACGCCGTTTTTGCGTGGCTTGAAAACAGCGGCAATTCTGCCATTACATCCACCCTGTCCATGACGGAATTGCTAGTGCCCGCTTATCGTGAAGGTGATGCTCGAAGCTTACAACGCTACCGCGGTTTGCTGAGTACATACCCCAGCCTTACCTGGATCGCTCCGGATCTGGGAATTGCGGATACGGCGGCCAGGATGCGCGCCGAGTATCGACTCAAGACACCGGACGCCATCCATGCGGCCACAGCAATCCAGTTAAAGGTGTCCGGTTTTCTGACTAACGATCCAATTTTTCAGCGTGTCGCTGAATTTGAGACTTTGGTCATGGACGATATCCTTTGACGCCCCTTGACAGTGCTTCTAAAATGGTAACTAGCACTTTTCAATGAGTGCTGCCATGAGGAATCCAGCGTTGCAAGAACGGCGTAACCGTCAGATTTTGGCGGACTTGGTGCGCACGTACATCGAGACGGGTGAGCCCGTGTCTTCGCGCGCCATTTCGAAACGCTTTGAGGAGTCCCTCAGTACGGCCACGATTCGCAACATCATGGCCGACCTAGAGGACGGCGGGTATCTTTACCAGCCACACACTTCTGCGGGACGGGTTCCTACGGCGGCGGCATATCGGTTTTTTGCGCAAGAGATTGCTTCGCAGGCTACGCTTACCGTCGAAGACCGCAACTGGATCAACCGCGAAATGAGCGGGGCGAATTCCGCTGCGGAAATCACCGAGCGCGCCGGGCACGTCCTTGCGGAGGTCTCGCGAGGAGTGGGGATCATCGTATCTCCGCCGCTGCGCCGGGCGGTGCTGGAGCATGCGCGGATGTGGCTGTTGCCCGACGGCCGCGTGGTGGTGGTTCTGATCTCGCCCGGCGGCAACACGCGCGACAAGGTGCTACGCCCGGGACGCACGTTTACCCAGGCGGAGCTCGACGCCACTGCAGACTTTCTGAATCGTAACTATTCCGGCTGGACGCTGGACGCCATCCGCAGCGACCTTCTGCAAAAGCTCGCCACGGAACGCGAGCGCTACGAAATATTGGCGCAAAGCGCGTTGACGCTCTGCGACCCGGCCATACTTTCCGAGAATTCCGCGCAGCAGATTTATGTGGAGGGCGCGGCGCAATTTGTCGGCACGCCGGAATTCGCGGATCAGGGGCATTTGCGTGAATTGCTTGCGGCGATCGAGGAAAAGAACCGCCTCGTCTCGGTGCTGAACGCCTGCATCGAAACGCCGGAGCCCGTCTTCGTGCAGATTGGCATCAAAGAAATGTCCCAGGCCGGGCAAAACCTGGCCTTGATTAGCGCCCCCTATTCGGGGCAGGACCAGTTGCAGGGTTCGCTCGGCGTGCTGGGGCCCACGCGGATCGATTACGAGCGCGCCATGACCGCGGTCGCCTATGTGGCCCAGCTGTTCAGCGAGGCGTTGCAGAAGATCGAATAGAAAATCCACCCTCCCTGGCTCATGCCGGGAGAAAAGGGTAGGACACCACAATTTTTGAGGATAGATTTATGGACGAACGGGAAATCAAGGTGAATGTTGACAAAGACGAAGGCTCCGTGCAGCACGAGGAATCGCAATCCGCGGGCTCCACGGGGGAGGAAGCCCAGGTGAAAAAACTCACGGCGGAGCTCGCCGACCTGCAGCAGACATTGCTGCGCCGCCAGGCCGATTTCGAAAATTACCGCAAGCGCATCGAAAAGGAACGCGCAGAGGACTCCAAGCGGGCCACCGCGCGCGTCGTCGAGTCGCTGATTCCCATTGTGGACGGATTCGAGCACGCACTCGCGGCGCACAAGGAAGATGAGTACGCCAGCTACCGCAAGGGATTCGAGCTCATCTACAAACAGCTATTGGATAATCTGGCGCGACTTGGGGTGGAACGCGTTGAGCCGCTTGGCGCGACTTTCGATCCGCACATGCATCAGGCCATGGATCGCACGGAAACCAAGGAACATCCCGACGGCGCCATCCTGGAAGTTTTCCAGCCTGCCTACGTGTTCCACGGACGAGTTTTACGTCCGGCGCTGGTGCGGGTAGCGGTCCACCCGGGCGGCGCATCGAATAAAGCGGTGAATTAATCGGTAACACTCTATGGGGATCGCAGCGCTCGCTGCGTTGATCCCTGCTATTTTCAGATAGAGAGAAGGGAACCACGACAGCGAACATGGCCAAGTCTCAGCAGCGCGATTATTACGAAGTGCTCGGCGTCACGAAGACCGCGTCGATTGAGGAAATCAAGTCGTCGTACCGGAAGGCTGCGCTGAAGTGGCATCCCGACCGCAGTCCGGAGAATAAGGAAGAGGCGGAGCACCGCTTCCGCGAATGCACGGAGGCCTATAGCGTCCTCAGCGACACGCAGAAGCGGCAGATTTACGATACTTATGGTCATGAGGGGCTCGCCGGCGTCGGCACGCAGCCCGATTTCAACGGCACCATATTCCAGGATTTTCACGACATTTTTGGCGAGTTCTTTGGCTTCGATGATCTTTTTGGCGCGGGCGGGAGCCGGAGGCGCGGAGGCGGGCGCCGCGTGCAGCGCGGGGCGGACCTGCGTTATGACATGACGCTTACGTTCGAGGAAGCCGCCACCGGGATTACGACAAAAATTCGAGTGCCCCGGCAGGAGTATTGCGAAACCTGCAACGGCACGGGAGCCAAGAAGGGCACGGGCATCGTCGCCTGCCAGGCTTGCGGCGGCCGCGGGCAGATCGTTTATCAGCAGGGATTTTTCACCATCAACCGCACTTGCCCGTCTTGCCAGGGCGCGGGACAGATCGTCAAGGAACGCTGCGCCGATTGCAAAGGCCAGGGCCGCGTGGATCGCGAACGCACCATCGAGCTGCGCATTCCGCCCGGCGTGGACACCGGCACACGGCTGCGCGTTCAAGGAGAAGGCGAACCCGGACCCAACGGAGGGCCGGCCGGCGACCTCTACGTTGTGCTGGAAGTGAAGGAACACACCTTTTTTGAGCGGCGCGGCGCCGATCTTTACTGCACGATTCCCTTGAGCATCGCGCAGGCTTCGCTGGGAACGGAATTGCAGGTTCCCGGGCTTACCTCCGAAGAGAGGTTGAAAATTACCGAAGGCACGCAAAGCGGCGCGGTTTTCCGGATCAAGGGCAAGGGCCTGCCCGACCCGCACGGCGGCGGCCGCGGCGATCTTTACTACCATGTGCGGGTGTTGACGCCCACGAAGCTGACGCGTGAACAGCGCAAGATTATGGAACAGCTCGACGCCACGCTGAAAGTGGATAATAAGCCGGCCGACCGCAACTCCACCCTCTTTGACAAAGTGAAAGACATCTTCGGGTAATTTTGAGTGCGAAAGCAGAGCTTTCGCTTTTACGCATTAAGCCGGCTCTCCCACTTTTGTTTTATCGACGGGTTGCCATCTCAAAAGCGGGAGCTTTGCTCCCGCACTCAAAATTCTCACTCCATGCCGCAATCCGCTCCGTCAGACTCCCGATTCGTGGCAAGATAGCAGCCATGCGACGCCGATTTTTTGTTGAACAATTTTCGGGGCAGCGCGCTTTGATGGAAGGCGAGGCCGCGCATCATCTTGGGCGAGTGCTTCGCGCGCAGCCGGGGCAGCTCTACGAGCTCAGTGACGGTACGAAGGTCTGGTTAGGACGCATCGAAACTGTTCTGCGGGACTCGGTCGAGTTTTCGCTGGTGGAAGAGTTGGCTGCGCATCACTCGCCGTTGCAGACGACGTTGCTGCTCTCCGTGGTGAAATTCGATTCGTTTGAATGGGCGTTGGAGAAGGCGACGGAGCTTGGTGTTCATACGATCGTTCCGCTCGCCGCCTCCCGGAGCGAGAAGGCGCTGCTTGCGGCCGCCGCCAAGCGCGCGGAGCGCTGGAGGAAACTTCTGCTCGAAGCCTCGCAGCAATCGCGCCGCGTACAGTTGCCGATTCTTGAATCGCCGGCGAAGCCTGAGACGGCGTTTGCAACTTTTAAGGAAGGGATACGGGTTTTCCTTTCGGAAGCGCCCGACGCGAAATCCTTACGGGAAGTGTTGCGCGACCGGCGAGGGACCGCGGCGGTCCTCGCCATCGGGCCGGAGGGCGGCTGGACCGACGCGGAATTCGCCGCGGCGCGGGCCTCGCAATTTTACGAAGCTTCGCTCGGCAAACTCATCCTGCGTACGGAAACCGCAGTTGTCGCCTCTCTCGCCGCCCTGAACTTCGCGCTTTCCGATTAGCGCAGCGCCTTTGTAGCGGCAGCTCTGCCGCCGCTTTTACTACGTCAAGCCTTAGTCCAAGGTTGGATTCGGAGATTCGGTTGAATCCGTAAAAGCGGGAGCAAAGCTCCCGCACTCCAAAGAAGGGCTCGCCGGGCTGAGGTCCGGCGCCTACAAGCGCGAGCAAACGATTGAAAATGCGAAGGCCCGAAGAGAAGAAAAATCTCTTCGGGCCTCGCCCATTCAGACTTTGCTGCAAACGACTTGCTTTACTGGCCGAACGTGATTACACCGAAGGTGCCGTCGCCGTAATTGTTGTTGCCGGCGGTGAAGAAGAGTTGATTGGGGTTGCCATTCGAGCCCGCCGCGCCGCCCTGGCCGAATTGAATAGCCCAGACGTCGTCGATCTCGATGGCTTTGCCGGTTGCGTCGCGTAGCGGGCCAAGGAACGCGCCGCTCTTCGGATCAAATGCGTTGATGCGGCCGCGAGGAGTGTTGTCGGTGATCAGGATCGCGTTGCTCATCGGTCCAAAATCGGCCGGGGCCAGTGCGACGCCCCAGGGCGAATGAAGAGTTCCGTGCAGCGCAAACTCAGAAATCGGCGCTCCAGCCGGAGTGAACGATGCCACAAAACCGCTCTGCGCTTTATCAAGGGCGGTATAGGTGACCCAAATTGTTTGCACGCCCTGCGCATCGGTAACGGTCTGAATGCCGTAGGGAGCGAACTTCTGGGGGACTTTGGAGTCGACGAAGGCATTCGGACCAAGCTGTTCGTTCACCAATTTGAAATTGGCGTCAAATACGTCGATCCTGCGGTTCGGTCCGTCATCCGCGGCGTACAGCAGGGGCTGTCCGCCGTTGTTGGCGATGGCCAGGCCCGTGTACGTGGCGCCGACGGATGATCTGTCGGCGGCGAGGGTGGCGTTAGTCCCACCTACACCTGGGTTCCAGCCGCTGATCGTGCCGTCGAGGGTCGCAAAGATGAAAAGGGAGTTTGCTGAGGTTTGCTTTCCGGTAGTCGGATTGACGCTGGAAACGGCGAAGGCCGTGACCCCGGCGGGCGTTTCCGGCGCGACGATTCCGGTCGGTGACCCCTGTCCACCGGACACCGGTGGAACGGTCACAACCAGGCCAACAACGCTAGCGGAAACTCCGTTCGTGTTGTTGATGGAATAGAGGGTAGAAAGCCCGGTGGCGTTGTCGCTCACCCAGAAGGGGCTGGTGCCCGTGGAAACGAGGCCCCAGGCGTTGACGAGATGGGGGTCATGAACGGTGCCGCCGGATCCGGAGTTGGTTACCAGGTCGGTGCGGGTATACTGCGCGAACGTCAAGCAGGGAGATACGAACGCCAAGGCAAGCGCCGCCAGCGTTTTTATTGCTGATCTCATTTCTTTTTCCTCTCCAGTACTCTTTGTGCCGAAGCACGAATTGCCGATGACATTGCGGCTTGCGGGGAGCTGGGAAGGGCTGGGTGGGGGCCGAACTTATCTTCCGGAAGCAATAAACCGCAAGGCCACTATCAAATTAGCGGGAGAGGCCGCGGGGTATGTCATCAAGAAGTCAACTGGGTGTTAGATTTCCGCTCGTCCTGCCGGCTGCCACAGGCAGGCGGCGGCATCCAAAGCCGCCCGCAAGCCGTCTAACAAAGGTGCAAGCGCCGCTTCCTCATTCAGCGCAGGAATGATGATTGCGATTGGGGAGGGCATCGCTCGAATCCTAAATACATCGCCCCGGAAAGTCGAGGCGGCCGCGTTTTCAATCACGGCTGCTGTGAATTTCGCGGTGCATGATATAAAATAGAGGAAGTCGGAGATGCGCAAACCTGACGAGAACCTGATCGCTCCTCCCACGGGCGGCTCACCCGACGCCCCGACATCTTCTTTGACCCCGGCGGCCCCGCAGCAAGATGCTTCCGCTTCACAGGCAAACAGCCATCATCTTCTGCGCAACGAAATCCGCGTGTGGACCCGCGACCTGCTGATCGCGATCGGCCTGGCGCTCGTGATCATCGTGTTCCTGTACCAGCCCGTGAAAGTGGAAGGCACCAGCATGGCGCCGCTGCTATCCGACCAGGAACGCATCTTCATCAACAAATTTGTTTACCGGTTCGAGGACATTCACCGCGGCGACGTGGTGGTCTTCTGGTATCCCCTGGACCGCTCCAAGTCATTCATCAAGCGGGTCATCGGCCTGCCCGGAGAGACCGTGGACATCCGCCACGGCTTGCTCTACGTGAACGGGCAATTGGTCCCGGAACCGTACGTGCCGCCGCAATATACCGACGTTACCGATTTTGGCCCGGTGAAAGTACCGAAAGACAGCTACTTCGTGATGGGCGATCACCGGATCAGCTCGAACGATTCCCGCGTGTTTGGGCCGGTCTCCAGCCAGTTTATTTATGGCCGCGCCGTGTTCGCTTACTGGCCCGTGGACCACTTCGGTTCGCTTTCGACCACCGAGGCCAGCGATAAATGACGCAGCTTTCAGGAGGACCCACTGACGGAAGTCCAGCATCGACCAGCTATCCTCGCGCTCGAAGACGGGCGCATATTTAACGGCCGCGCGGCCGGCGCGATCACGCGCCGCGGCGGCGAAGTCGTTTTCAATACCAGCCTGACGGGTTACCAGGAAGTTTTCACCGATCCCAGCTACGCGGGGCAGATCGTTTGCCTGACGTATCCCCACATCGGCAATGTCGGCGCGAATCTCGATGACGAAGAGTCCCCTCGCCCGTATATCGAGTCGCTGATCGTCCGCGAATTCTCTCAGGTCACTTCGAACTGGCGCTCCGCCGAATCCGCGCAGCTCTATCTGAATCGGCACAAAATCCCGGTTATCTGGGATGTGGATACGCGCGCGCTGGTGCGCCACATCCGCAAGATGGGAGCGTTGCGGGGCATCGTGGCCACCGACGGCACGGCCGCGGATCAGCTTGTTTACGAGGCGAAGCAGTTGCCGCTGATGGCCGGGCAGGAGTTGGCGGGCCGCGTAAGCTGCGCGAAGTCCTACGACTGGCAAAAAGGGTCGATCGATCTCGTCACCTCTCCGTGGACCGAGCAGATGGGCGAATCCGGCGCCAGCCCGGATAGCAAGAAATTCAAAGTGGTGGCCTACGACTACGGCATCAAGCAGAACATTCTTCGCTTGCTGGTGGATCATCATTGCGACGTCACGGTCGTTCCGGCGAACACTTCCGCGGAAGATGTGCTTTCGCTGCGGCCGAATGGCGTATTTCTCTCGAACGGTCCGGGCGATCCCGAGCCGATCACTTACGCCGTTGAAAATATCCGCAAGCTGGCGGGACGCGTTCCGGTCTTCGGAATCTGCCTCGGCCACCAGCTCTGCGGCCTCGCGTTAGGCGGAAAAACTTTCAAATTGAAATTTGGGCATCATGGTTCGAATCACCCGGTGAAAAATCTGCTGACCAGTCAGGTGGAAATCACCGCGCAGAATCACGGCTTCTGCGTCGATCCCGAATCGCTGCCCTCCAGCGATGTCGAAATTACGCACGTCAACCTGAACGACCATACCAACGAAGGCATGCGGCACAAGAATTTGCCGCTTTTCAGCGTGCAGTATCACCCGGAGGCGTCGCCCGGCCCGCACGATTCGCATTACCTTTTCACCCAGTTCACCGACCTAATGAAGGAATTCGCCAGCCCAGGGAGTTCCCGAGGATGAGGACACGATTCGAGAAGGGAAGAGATGCCTAAACGGAAAGACATCCACAAGATCCTCATCATTGGTTCCGGCCCGATCGTTATCGGGCAGGCCTGTGAATTCGATTATTCGGGAGCGCAGGCGTGCAAGGCGCTGCGGGCGGAAGGCTATGAAGTGGTGCTGGTGAATTCGAATCCGGCCACCATCATGACCGACCCGGAACTCGCCAACCGGACTTATATCGAGCCGCTGACAAAGGAATATCTCGAGGAAATTCTCATCAAGGAAAAGCCGGACGCGCTGCTGCCGACGGTCGGCGGGCAAACCGCGCTAAATCTTGCCGTGGAGCTAGCCGAAGGCGGCATCCTCGAAAAGCATAAAGTCGAAATGATCGGGGCGTCGCTTCGAGCGATCAAGGTTGCCGAAGACCGGCTGTGGTTCAAGGACGCCTGCCGGAAGATCGGGCTGGAAGTTCCGGCGTCGGCGCTGGTCAATAACGCGCAGGACGCCTTGCGGCTCTGTGATCAACTCGGCTTCCCGCTGGTGATTCGGCCTTCGTTCACGCTGGGCGGCACCGGCGGCGCGATCGCGTACAACAAGGAAGAGTTTGCCGACTCAATCTCGCACGCGCTGGACATGAGCCCGGTGCACGAAGCGCTTGTGGAAGAGTCCGTGCTCGGCTGGAAAGAGTACGAACTGGAAGTGATGCGCGATTTTCGGGACAACTTCGTGGTGATCTGCACCATCGAGAATTTCGATCCCATGGGCGTCCACACCGGCGATTCGATCACCGTTGCCCCGGCGCAGACCCTGACCGACAAGGAATACCAACGCATGCGCGATGCCGCCGCGGCCATTATCCGCGAAGTGGGCGTCGAAACGGGCGGCTCCAACGTGCAATTCGCCATCAACCCGGAAAACGGCAAGATGGTGGTGATCGAGATGAATCCGCGCGTGTCGCGCAGTTCCGCGCTGGCCAGCAAGGCCACCGGTTTCCCGATTGCCAAGATTGCCGCGCGGCTCGCGGTTGGGATGACCCTCGACGAAATTCCCAACGACATCACGGAGAAAACTCCGGCTTGCTTTGAGCCGACCATCGATTACGTGGTGGTGAAGATTCCCAAATGGCAGTTCGAGAAATTTCCAGGGGCCGACAGCACCCTGGGCACGCAGATGAAATCGGTCGGCGAAGTGATGGCCATCGGGCGCACCTTCAAAGAATCGCTGCAGAAGGCGATTCGCTCGCTGGAGCCCAGCACGCCGTGGCGCGCGCCCGCGGAAACTCCCGATTCGCTGCTGCGAGAAAAGCTGGCCACGCCGCGGCCCGATCGCATTCACTGGATCCTCACGGCCGTCGAACGCGGGCTGCCCGCCGCTGAAATTTGCGATCTGACCAAGATCGATCCGTGGTTCATCCATCAGATTGAAGAGATCAACCAAGCCAACCGGCGGGCCGCCAGCGTTACAGTCGAAACCGCGTCCAAAGACCTGTTGCGCGAGGTGAAGCGCGTTGGCACCAGCGACGAGCAGCTTGCGCAAATCTGGAAAACCACTCCCGCCGTCGTGCGCCTGCAACGCGCGCGTTACGGCGTTTCTCCCGTCTTCAAACGCGTGGATACGTGTTCTGCCGAGTTCGAATCGTTCACGCCGTACATGTATTCGACCTACGAGGAAGAAGACGAGACAGACGCCACGCCGAAACAGAAAATCATGATTCTCGGCAGCGGCCCCAACCGGATCGGGCAGGGAATCGAGTTCGATTATTGCTGCGTCCACGCTTCGTTCGCGCTACGCGCCGACGGATTCGAGACCATCATGGTCAACTGCAATCCGGAGACGGTCTCGACCGACTACGACACCTCCGACCGGCTGTACTTCGAACCGTTGACGCTCGAGGATGTTCTAGCGATCGTCGAACGCGAAAAACCTCACGGCGTTATCGTCCAGTTCGGTGGGCAGACTCCGCTGAACCTTGCGCTGGAGCTGAAGCGCAACGGCGTCTCCATTGTCGGCACCGCTCCCGAATCCATCGACCTCGCCGAAGATCGCCGCCGCTTCGGCCGCCTGCTGGATGAATTGCGCATCCCGCAACCGCGCAACGGCACCGCGCTTGTTCCCGAAGAAGCCGCGCGCGTTGCCGGAGAAATTGGCCTGCCGGTTCTGGTGCGGCCCAGCTATGTGCTGGGCGGACGCGCCATGGTCATCGCTTACGACGTCAACACGGTGCAGGAGTACGTCGCGCAAGCCGCGTTGATGGGCCCTGCCCGCCCTGTGCTGATCGATCAATTCCTGGAAGAAGCCACGGAAGTGGACGTCGACGCGCTCGCCGACGGCACTGACGTGGTCATTGGCGGCATCATGGAGCACATCGAGGAGGCCGGCGTGCATTCCGGCGACTCTTCCTGCGTGCTGCCGCCCGTTAGCCTTTCGCCGAAAATTCTGGACACGATTCGCGACTACACCAAGCGGCTGGCCATCGCATTGAAAGTTGTTGGGCTGATGAACGTGCAGTACGCGATCCAGCGCGACACGGTCTACGTTCTCGAAGTCAATCCGCGCGCCTCGCGTACCGTTCCCTTTGTCAGCAAGGCCACAGGGGTGCCGCTGGCAAAAATCGGCGCGCGCCTGATGGTCGGCCGCCGCCTGGCAGACATGAAACTCCCGTTGGTGCACAGCAATGGCGTCGCCGAGATTGCCGTTCACGATTTTTACTCGGTCAAGTCGCCGGTTTTTCCGTTCAACAAATTCCGCGGCGTGGACACCATCCTTGGCCCCGAAATGCGATCCACCGGCGAGGTCATGGGTATTTCCACTTCTTACGGGCAAGCTTTTGCGAAGGCGCAGCTCGCCGCCGGCCAAAAATTGCCCAGCAGCGGCACGGTCTTCATCAGCGTGAACGATCGCGACAAACGGCAGCTAGGGGCGATTGGCAAGGAACTCGTGTCCCTCGGGTTCAAGATTGTCGCCACGCGCGGCACGGCCTCCGCGCTGCATGCCACCGGCGTGTCTTGCGAGGAAGTCTACAAGGTCAATGAAGGCCGGCCGAACATCGTGGACCTGATCAAGACCAGCAAAGTGCAGTTAGTGATCAACACGCCGCTGGGACGCGAGTCGTTCTACGACGAGAAGTCCATCCGGCGCGCCGCCATTCGCTACAACATTCCCTGCATCACCACGCTTTCGGCGGCCCACGCCGCCGTCCGCGGCATCCACGCGCTGATCGAGCTGCAGCGGGAAGTTTCCTGCCTCCAGGATCTTCACAGCAGCCGCGTCGCCGCGTCGGGCAATCCCGGAACCGGAGACTAGCCATGAATGTCAGTGGTATTTTTCCCGCGCTCATCACGCCTTTTGAAGCGGACGGCAGCGTTTCGCTTTCGGGTATGAAACATAACATCGGTCTCTACAATCGTACCGGCCTTGCGGGGTATGTTGTTTTGGGTTCCACCGGCGAATCCGTGTTGCTTTCGCGCGAAGAGGCGGATCTGCTTCTGGCGACGGTAAAAGAATCAACGGCACCGGGAAAGATTCTGATTGCGGGCACCGGAGCGGAATCCACCGTCGAAACCATCGCGCGCACCAAGCGCGCTGCCGCCCTCGGCTTTCAGGTTGCGCTCGTTAAGACTCCTTACTACTACAAGCCCGCCTATCGCGCGGAACACTTTATCCAGCACTACCACGCCGTTGCCGATGCTTCGCCGATCCCGATCCTGCTTTATTCAGTGCCGGTCTTCACTGGCATCACGCTGGAATCTCCGGAGATCATCGCGCTTGCCCGGCACCCTAACATCATCGGGATCAAGGACAGCTCCGGAAGCATTCAGCGCATCGGCGAAGTTGTTGCCGGGTCGCCGGCCGAGTTTCAGGTGCTTACCGGCGGAGCCGCCGTGGTTTATCCCGCGCTGACCGTTGGCGGCCGGGGAGCGATTCTGGCGCTTGCGGATCTGCTGCCAGAAAAGTGCGTGGAGTTGTTTCAACTCTTCCAGCACGGCCGCCACGAACAGGCGCGCCAATTGCAGTTGCAGCTTGTGGGTGCATCGAAGCTGGTCGTCTCAGAAAACGGCATTGCCGGCCTGAAGTTCGCCATGGACCTTCGCGGCTACAGGGGAGGCGTGCCCCGCCCGCCACTGTTGCCCTTACATGAGGAGAAGAAAAACGCCATCGCGGCACTTTTGGGAGAACTCTATCCGGCCGCGGCGCGCGTCTAAGCATCCGACGGAGGCGCTGCCCGCCGCCGTCCGGTTGCCGTGACCTTTTACCCGGTCTATCATCTAAACGCTCATGGACTGTCGCGCCCTTTTACCCTCCGCCCTGCCGCACACCAGCAAGCTCATCCACGATTACACCGAGAATTTTTCCCGCCTGCAGAATTTCTTTGAGCACAAGCCGGAATTGCAATCGGCGGAAGCGTACGCCCGACAGTTGAAGTTTCCCGATGACCGCCGCAGGGAAGTGGCTGCGATACTGCGAGCCGACAATCTTTCGTTTGGCAGCGGCCCGGAAACGGAAAATAATTTGCGGCGGCTGGAAAATGGAGCTGTTGCCGTCGTCAGCGGTCAGCAGGTCGGCTTGTTCGGCGGGCCGGCCTACGCTTTTTACAAAGCGCTGACAGTGATTGAGTCCGCACGCGAACTCTCGCTCTCTGGCGTCGCGGCCGTCCCCGTATTCTGGATGGCCACGGAAGACCACGACATTGACGAAATCCGCGACACGACGTGGTTCTATGAAGGGAAACTGCACAAACTGGTTTTGCCGCTGCCCGCCGAAGACGCGCGCCCCGCGGGGCGTGTGGCGCTGGGCGTTGAAATCGAAGCGCTGCTCGAGGAAATCGAGGACGGGCTTACGGGGCCAAGCGGCTTCGAGCTGCTCGAAATTTTGCGCTCGTGTTATACCCCACAGGATACCTACGGAAGTTCCTTCGCCAAGCTCTTCGCCAAACTTTTTTCCCCGCACGGCCTGATTCTCCTCGATCCCCTTAACCCCGCCCTCCATGCCATTGCCGCGCCCATCTTTCGCCAGGCTCTCGAACAACGCGACGAATTGAACCAGGCGCTCCTTCAGCGAGACACGGAACTCGAAAAGGCGGGTTACGCTGCGCAGGTGAAAGTCACCTCCAAGAGCACGCTCCTTTTTGCGTTTGAGGACGGCAAGCGAGAGGTGATCAGCGCCGCCAACGGCAAATTTTCTTTCGGCGGGAAATCGGTGGCCAGGGCAGATCTGATCGAGCGCGTCTCGGCACGACCTGAACTGTTCAGCCCGAACGCGCTCTTTCGCCCGCTCATGCAAGACTATCTCTTGCCGACAGCGGCCTACTATGGAGGGCCGGCCGAGATCGCTTACTTTGCCCAGTCGCAGGTGCTCTATCACAAGCTTCTCGGCCGCATGCCGGTTCTTCTTCCACGCGCGGATTACACACTGGTGGATCCCAAAGCCGTCCGAATCCTCGAGAAATATAAGCTAAAGGCTGAGGACGCCTGGCTCGGTTCGCAAGCCCTCCGCAAGAAGATGTATTCCACGAACGTGCCGAAAAAACTTGCGCGTTCGTTTGACGGCAGCCTGGGGAAGATTGAGAAGAGCATTGCCAGCTTGCACGAGTCGATTCGCGAGGTGGACCCCACGATTGAGGGCACCATCGCGCGCGCCGAAAAACGCATCCGGTACCAGGTGGAAAAATTGCGCGCCAAGACAGGCGCAGCACTCGACCGCCACGGCAAAATCATCGAACAGCACGCGGATTTCTTGGAAAACCTGCTCTATCCCCACAAGGGACTGCAGTCGCGCGATCTTTCCTTCCTTCCGTTTCTGCTGCGGCTGGGCAGCGGCGGCCTCGGCGAGCTCCAGAAGTTGGCCTGCGCGAAAAAAATGGGCCAGCATTACATCGTTTCCATTCCCTGAAGTTCCGCGTGAGGTTATATGCAATCGATTCGAGTGCGGACCGCCCGGCGCACCCAGATGGTGGACGTGACGCAGGAGGTGCAGCGGGTCGTCACCGCGTTAGGCGTAAAGGTCGGCACCTGCTTTCTGTATGTGCCGCACACCACCGCGGGTGTTTTGATCAATGAACATGCCGATCCCGACGTCGCCTCCGATGCGGAAGGGGCGCTCGACCGGCTTGTTCCCTCGGCCGGCCCCTATCGCCACGCCGAAGGAAACTCCGACTCGCACGTCAAGACCATGCTCGTGGGAACTTCGCAATTCGTTTTCGTCGAAGACGGCAAGCTCGCTCTCGGCCGCTGGCAAGGCATCTTCTTTGCCGAGTTCGACGGCCCCCGCGAGCGCCACCTGTATGTGAAAGTCCTCCCCGACCGCGTCTAAGGCAAGACGCAATGTAGCGGCCGCCTTCCGAGGCGGGCGCCTTCTCGGACGAGCATAAGAACCCCGTATCCCTTGATTTAGTTCAGTTGGACACTGCACCCTAATTATCGTATATACATAAATTTGTCCTCATGGGACTCGCGAAAAGCCCGCAAAAACCTTGAGAAACACGGTGTCTCTTTCGAGGAAGCGGCGACGGTCTTTGCGGACCCGGAAGCGCTCGGATGGGAAGATGCGTCGCATTCAAGGGATGAGGAACGCATGAAGAGATTGGGCTCATCCACAACCGGAAGGATTCTCATACTCGTTTATACATGGCGGAGGACAAGAAATGACCAAGAAGCGATCCGGCTCATCAGCGCACGTCGCGCGAGCGCGAAAGAGCGCAAAGCATACCTCGGCTAACGCGATCGACTTTACGGACATTCCCGAATCGACCGATGCGGAACTCAGAAGAGCACGACGCGTTGGGCGTCCTCGCACGGGGAAGGCAAAGCAACTCATTGCTCTGCGCATTTCTCCACAGCTTCTGGCCCAGATTCGCCGCCTGGCGGCAAAACAGGATAAGCCGTACCAAACCTTGATCCACGACCTGCTGGAAAAAGCGGCCGGCCGCAAAGTAGCGTAAGCTGTCACGCGAAGCGAAGCTCCAAAACCAAACGGAGGATCCAAAATCGTTGGCCACCACCGCGGCGATCGACGTCCAGGCATTTTCCAAACGCGGCATCTGGCGCGTGATTTTCGCTTCCGCCGCCGGCACCATGATCGAGTGGTACGACTTTTTTATCTTTGGCAGCCTCGCCGCGGTGCTCTCCCAGAAATTCTATCCGCCGGGCAACGAGACCTTTGCTTACATCGCCTATCTTTCCACGTTCGCCGTTGGTTTCGTAGTGCGGCCGTTCGGCGCGCTGCTTTTCGGACGTATCGGGGATTTGGTAGGCCGCAAGTACGCGTTTCTGGTGACGCTCAGCGTGATGGGCGGGGCCACCGCGCTGATCGGATTTCTCCCCAGCTTCGAAACAGGCGGCTGGATTTCTCCGATAATCCTCATCCTGATCCGCACGCTGCAGGGCCTCGCGGTCGGCGGCGAGTACGGCGGCGCGGCGGTCTACGTCGCGGAACACGTTCCCGATAACCGGCGTGGTTATTACACGAGTTTCATCCAGATCACCGCCATGCTCGGATTCTTTGCTTCGCTCTTCGTCATCATCGCCACGCAACGCTCGATGTCCGTCGAATCCTTCAGCGATTGGGGCTGGCGCATCCCGTTCCTGCTTTCCATCATCCTTGTCAGCCTCTCGTTCTACATCCGGCTGCGCATGAAGGAATCTCCGATTTTCTCAGCCATCAAGGGAGCAGGGAAGACTTCGCGCAATCCGTTGAAAGAAGCTTTTAGCGGGTGGCACAACATCCGCCAGGTGCTCATCACGCTTTTCGGGGCAACTGCCGCACAGGGTGTGCTCGCTTATTCGGCCGAGCTGTATTCGCTCTTCTATCTGCAAACAATCCTCAAGGTGAACCAGCAAACCGCCAGCATCATCGTTGCCGCCGCACTGCTCCTTTCCGTTCCGACGCTCATTGTTTTCGCGGCGCTTTCCGATCGCGTGGGCCGCAAATGGATGATGATGGCCGCGTGCCTGCTGGGGATCGTCACTTGGTTTCCGATTTATAAGGGAATGCAACGGGCCGCGGGCAACAACGTGGTATCTGTCGGCTCCACAAAAAACAAAGTCACTGGGGCGATCACTCTCTCGCCTATGACAATAGATCCGCTGACCTCGCAACTCGTTCCCGCAAAGGAAGCTCCGAATCCGGATATCCCCAGCCTGGTTTTACTGGTTTTCGCCCAGCTTTTTGTTTTCACGATGATTTATGCGCCGCTGGCGGCCTATCTTGTGGAAGCCTTCCCGGCACGCATTCGCTACACCTCACTTTCGCTGCCGTATCACATCGGCAATGGCATTTTCGGCGGACTGCTGCCGGTGATCGGGCTTTCGCTTTGCGCGGCCACGGGCAACATCTTCGCGGGCCTCTACTATCCACTGGCGGTCTGTGCGATCAGCCTCGTTGTAGGCAGCCTCTTCCTGAAAGAAACGCACGCCACGCGCATCTGGGACGAAGTTGGCGAAGTCGGCGGTGCCTCTTAGCTCTGTGCTACAGTCTTGAGTGATGCCGAATCTTGGTGTTTACATCCAGGTGCCGTTCTGCCAGACGAAGTGCACCTATTGCAACTTCCACACGGGCGTAGTGTCGCCTGGGCGCTTTGCTCCCTACGCGGCCGCCGTTTGTCGGGAAGTTGCTAATCACCGCCAGTTGCTCGAATCCGCAGGCGTAACGGTTTCCGCCACCGCCGGTTCCTCGGCAGAATCTGTCGACACCGTTTACATCGGCGGTGGCACGCCAAGCCTGCTCGAGCCCGAACTCCTCGCGGGCATCCTTCAGTCGCTTCGTTTAAATTTCGATTGCTCATTCCGGGAAGTTACGCTGGAAGCCGATCCGGAAACTATCGACGCCGAAAGGGCCGCGCAATGGGCCGCCGCGGGGTTCAATCGCGTCAGCTTCGGCACGCAATCCTTTGTGGATGAAGAGCTGAAATCCGCGGGCCGGATGCATCGCCGGGAAGATATTTATCGCGCGGTTCCCATTCTTCGAGCTGCGGGGATCCGCAATATCAGCTTTGATCTCATCGCCGGGCTTCCCAAGCAGACGCATGCGTCGTGGCGGCAATCGCTCGCCGAGGCCATCGCCTTGTCTCCCGAACACATTTCCATTTACATGATGGAAATCGATGAGGGGAGCCGGCTCGGCCTGGAAGTTCTGCAAAGCGGCTCGCGTTACAGCGCAAAAGATATTCCTTCAGAAGAAGCCATGGCTGAATTTTATGAACTGGCACAGTCGGAGCTGAAATCCTCCGGCTTCGTGCAATACGAAATCTCCAACTGGGCCAAGCCGGGCTACGAATCGCGTCACAACCTCAAATACTGGCGTCGCGAGCCGTACCTGGGATTCGGCGCCGGGGCCCACTCGTTTTCCGGCACGCAGCGCTGGGCTAATCGGCATGACGCCGCTGCTTACGTCGCCGCAATCTCAGAAGGAAAGTCCGCGATCGAGTCCGTTGATACACTTACCCCGGCACTCGCTCTCGAGGAAGAATTCTTCCTAGGTCTGCGCCAGCTTTCGGGGATCGATCTCGCCCGCATCGAACGCGAATATGGTGTCAGCCTTGGGGAAAAAGTCGGGCAACTCACTTCGCACGGGATGGTCGAAACACGTGGGGACAACATGCGCCTTGCCGCTGACAAACTAAGCGTGTCGAGCGAAATAATCGTGGAACTGCTGCGGTCCCTACAGGTCACCGCCTGAATGGTGAGGTAGCGCCGGCTTCCAGCCGGCCTGCACATGCGGAAAAGCAGGCTTGCCGGCCCTTCGCGGCTCAGGATAATCAGGATGCCGGCGCTACCCTTGCTTTGCAATCGATTTCGAATCGTTTTAGGCTTTCAACGAGGCCCCCATGACTTATACCGTTGCAAAAGGAAATCAGCTGACAGATCCGGATCACGTTTTACCCGTCGAAGGCGCCGTCGATCTGCGCAGCGACACCGTCACGCGCCCCAGCGAAGAGATGCGCCGCGCCATGGCCGCGGCTGAAGTGGGCGATGACGTTTACGGGGAAGACCCCACCGTAAATAAGCTCCAGAACCGTGCCGCGGAAATATTCGGCAAGGAAGCGGCACTCTTCGTGCCGACCGGTTGCATGGGCAATCTGATCGCCATCAAAATCTGGACGCACCACGGCAACGAAGTCGTCTGCGAAGAGCGCAGCCACGTGAATCTCTACGAACTCGCCTCCATGTCTGCCATCGCCGGATGCATGCCGCGCGCCGTCCGCGGCGGGGACGACGGGATCCTTACCTGGAAGCAGATCGAAGCCGGGATTCGGCCCAAGATTTATTACGATTCGCAGACTGCGCTGGTGTGCCTGGAAAACTCCAGCAACATGGCCGGGGGCACCGTATATCCCACTTCGCGTGTCGACGAGATCTGCGATCGCGCCCACGCGCTGGGCCTGAAAGTTCACCTGGATGGCGCGCGCATTTTCAATGCTGCCGTTTCGCTGCGCGACAACGTCGCCAACATGACCAAGAGCGTCGACTCTGTGATGTTCTGCCTCTCGAAAGGACTCGGCGCTCCGGTCGGCTCCATGATTCTCGGCTCGCGCGAATTCATCGAACGCGCCCGCGTCTACCGCAAAATGTTCGGCGGAGGCATGCGCCAGGTGGGCATCGTCGCCGCCGGCGGACTGATCGCCCTCGAACACTCGCCCTCGCGCCTCCACGAAGACCACGCGAATGCAAGGCATCTTGCGGAAGGAGTCGCGAAGATTCCCGGGCTGAAAATTGACCCGACAAGCGTGAAAACCAACATCGTCATTTTCGATTGCACCGGCAGCGGCATGAACGCCGTCGAGCTCTGCGACTCCTTGCACGAGCGCGGCATCTGGGCGCAGGATACGGCTGTCCATTCCGTCCGCATGGTCACCCACTGGAACGTCAACCGCGCCGGCATCGACCGCGCCATTGAGGAACTCGGCGCCGTGGTGCAGAAGAAAAAAGGCCAGGTAGCCTGAGTCGATTCGTTCTACAATCTGCGTCAGGTTGAAAAAGGGGAAATGCACCGATGAAAATCACCTTGCGCTGTTCGTGTGCTCTCGCGCTCAGTTTCCTGTTGGTATCCGCGATTGCTCCTCGCGTCGCAAGCGCCCAGCAGACAGCCGCTCCCACGCCCGACGAGGCCAAGCGTTTCATCGAACACGCAGAGCAGGATCTCTTCGATCTTGGCCTGAAGGCCGAGCGCGCCGCCTGGGTGCAGCTGAACTTCATCACGTTTGACACGGAAAACATCGCCGCCGACGCAGAAGAGGCCGCCAACACCGCCGAGACCAATTACGCCAAGCTCGCGCATCGCTACGACAAGGTGCCGCTCTCGCCCGAACTTGCCCGCAAACGCCTGCTGCTCGAGCACGCCACCGAATTTCCCGCGCCCGACGATCCGAAGGCGCAAAAGGAGTTAGCCGGGATTCTCACTTCGCTGGGCAGCGATTATGGGAAAGGGAAGTGGTGCCCCGACGGCGACGCCAAACCTTGCCTGGACATTACCAAGATTGAGCGCCTGCTGGCGACGAGCCGCGATCCCGAAGAGCTGAAGCGTGCGTGGATCGGCTGGCATGCAATTGGCGCGCCAATGCGCGAACGCTACGCCCGCATGGTGGAACTCGGCAATGCCGGTTCGCGCGAACTCGGCTACACCGATGTTGGGGCGCTCTGGCGCTCCAAGTACGATATGCCTCCCGACGATTTTGCCCGTGAGCTGGATCGAGTTTGGGAACAACTTCGGCCCCTGTATCTTTCGCTCCACGCTTACGTGCGCGGCCAACTGGCCAAGAAATACGGGAAAGATGTGGTCCCGCCAAACGGGCCCATCTCCGCGCATCTGCTCGGCAATCCGTGGGCGCAGGAATGGAACAACGTCTACGAACTGATGGATTCGCCGAAGCCGGCGCAAAGCTACGACCTCACCAAAATCCTGGTGGAGCGCAAGACCGATGCGCACGGCATGGTCAAATACGGTGAAAACTTTTTTTCATCCGTGGGATTTGCCCCACTCCCGGAAACTTTCTGGCAGCGCTCGTTGTTTACCAAGCCGCAGGACCGCGACGTCGTGTGCCACGCCAGCGCCTGGGACGTGGATGAGAAGAACGATCTCCGCATCAAGATGTGCATCCAGATCACCGAGGAAGATTTTCGCGTGATCCACCACGAGCTTGGACACAACTATTACCAGCGCGCGTATAACCAGCAGCCGCCGCTTTTCCGCGGCAGCGCCAACGACGGCTTTCATGAAGCGGTCGGCGACACCATCGCGCTTTCGGTCACGCCCGAATATCTGAAGACGATCGGCCTGATCGACGCCGTGCCGCCCGCCTCCGGCGACATCGACTACCTTCTTCGGCAGGCTCTCGAAAAAGTGGCGTTTCTGCCGTTCGGCCTGGTGATTGACAAGTGGCGGTGGGACGTTTTCTCCGGCAAGATCAAACCCGCCGAGTACAACAAATCCTGGTGGGAGCTTCGCCAGAAGTATCAGGGAGTCGCCCCGCCGGTCGCACGCACGGAAGCCGACTTCGATCCTGGCGCGAAGTACCATGTGCCCGGCAATGTTCCTTATATGCGCTATTTTCTCGCGCGCATTTACCAGTTTCAGTTTCAGCGCGCGCTGTGCAAGACCGCCGGCTACGATGGGCCTCTGAATCGTTGCTCAATTTATGGCAACAATGCGGCCGGCGAGAAGCTGAACGCCATGCTGAGCCTGGGCGCAAGCAAGCCGTGGCCCGAAGCCCTCGAAACAATGACCGGCCAACGCGAATTGGACGCCAGCGCGCTCGCCGACTATTTCGCCCCGCTGAAAACCTGGCTCGACGCTCAAAACAAAAAGAACAACTACCCCGTAGGCTGGTAACGGTAGCGGCCACTTTCAAGTGGCCGCTATTTCTGACTCCTCTGCGACCTCTATGCCCTTTCTCTGCGCACGGCGTTTACCCCGACCCGGTCGGGGCGTTAAGTCCGTCTCTTTCTTCGCAACGCCCGCAACCGAAACGTGCGCAAACGCCACTCATAAGCTAAACTTTTAGAGAGCATAGAAATAACTATTACCCGAGGAACCCGTGGATTTCACCTTCACCCAAGAGCAAAAACATCTCCGCAAGTCCGTCCGTGAATTCGCCGAAGGCGAAATCGCGCCCCACGTCATGGAGTGGGACGAAGCCTCGCACTTTCCGCTCGAACTTCTCCCAAAGCTCGCCGAAATGGGCCTCCTCGGCGTCATCTTCCCGGAGGAATACGGCGGCGCGGGGCTTGGCTACGTCGAATACGCCACTGTCATCGAAGAACTCTCGCGCGTGGATGGCTCGGTGGGCCTGTTTGTAGCGGCCCACAATTCGCTGTGCAGCAATCACATTTACAAGTTCGGCAGCGAGGAGCAAAAGCGCAAATATCTCGTCCCACTCGCGCAGGGGAAAAAACTCGGAGCGTGGTCGCTCACCGAACCGGAAGCCGGCTCCGACGCCGGAGGCACCCGCAGCACCGCCGTGCGAAACGGCGCGCACTGGATTTTGAATGGCTCGAAGACCTTCACCACCAACGGACATTACGCGGACACCTGCGTCGCCATGGCGGTCACCGACAAGGCCAAAGGCTCGCACGGCATCAGCGCGTTTATTCTTGAGAAGGGAATGCCCGGGTTCCGCCCCGGCAAAAAAGAAAACAAGCTGGGCATGCGCGCCAGCGACACGTCGGAAGTTATATTCACCGACTGCAAAGTCCCCGCCGAAAATCTCCTCGGCCCCGAAGGCGAAGGTTTTACGGGCAGCCTGAAAATTCTCGATGGCGGCCGCATTTCCATTGCCGCTCTCGGCCTCGGCATGGCGCAGGGCGCGCTCGATGCCGCCGTGCGTTATGCGAAGCAGCGCAAGCAATTCGGCCAGGCCATCAGTGAATTTCAGGCCATCCAGTTCAAGCTGGCTGACATGGCCACGGAAGTCGAAGCCGCGCGCCTGCTCGTCTATCAAGCGGCGTGGCTCGCCGATCAGAAAGATGTCCGCTTTACGCGCGAATCCAGCATGGCCAAGCTCTTCGCCAGCGAGGTCGCCGTCCGCGTCGCCAACGAATGCGTGCAGATTCACGGCGGCTACGGTTTCATCAAGGACTACCCCGCGGAAAAGTATTACCGCGACGTCAAGCTCTGCACCATCGGCGAAGGCACCAGCGAAATCCAGAAGCTGGTGATCGCCCGCCAACTCCTCGGTAAAAAATAACGCGGAAATACCGTAGCGTCCACCTTAAGGTGGACGCTACGCTTGGGATGACCCATTTTGCGAGTTGAGGTAGTCTGCTAGAGGTATGCTTTCCTTCGCCACCTTCCATTCATACTGGTTCGCGCAGCAATGACTACGGCCGTGAACGACTTGGCCGACAAGGTCCGCGCGGGCGATGTACGCGCGATCTCTCGCGCCATCACGGCCATCGAGAATCATTCGCTGGAGGCGGAAGAACTCCTGCGACAGCTTTTTCCTCACACCGGCCAGGCTTATCTCACTGGCATCACGGGCGCGCCAGGCACGGGCAAGAGCACGCTGGTCGATCGGCTGGCCGCTTATCATCGCAAGCGTGAGGATCGCGTTGGCGTGATTGCTGTCGACCCGACGAGCCCGTACTCTGGCGGAGCGATTCTCGGCGACCGAATTCGCATGCAGGGGCACGCAAGCGACACTGGCATCTTCATCCGCTCGATGGCGACGCGCGGATTCCTGGGAGGCCTCGCGCGTTCAACCGCCGAGGTTGCGCTGCTACTCGATGCAGCAGGGAAGCGGCAGGTGTTGATTGAAACCGTTGGCGTGGGCCAGGACGAAATCGACATCGTGCGGCTTGCCGATTGCGTGCTCGTAGTTCTGGTTCCCGGCCTAGGCGACGACATCCAGAACATGAAGGCCGGGCTGATGGAAATCGGCGACATTTTCGTTCTCAACAAAGCCGACCGCGAAGGCGCCGACCGTCTGGAAGAACAGTTGCACGCAATGCTTTCGCTGGTGATGCCGCGGGACGGCTGGCATCCGCCGGTGATTCGCACGGTGGCGACGGAAAATCGCGGCGTCGAGGAACTCGCCTTCACCGTTGAAAAATTCCGCAAGCATTTCGAATCCAGCGGCCAGCGCCGTCAAAAGCACATCGAGCACTGGCAGAATCGCCTGATCGAACTGCTGGAATCGCGCCTGCTTGAAAAAGTTCTGGGCGGCAAGGAGGGCGAAGCCCGCCTTCGCGCGCTAGCCGTCGAAGTGGCGGAGCGCAAGAAGGATCCGTTTACCGCCGTCTCCGAAATTTTGAGAGGGGCACGCCTGGCCGAGTAATGCCTTTGTAGCGGCCGCCTTCTGAGGCGGGCGCCTTTCGTCCCGGCACCAAAGGTCTAAAGATCGACTACTACACAGACGTGGTAAGAACCAAGAGCACAGCGAGGAATCGCTGTGCCACGAAGAAAAGAAAAAGCAGATCCCTCACCCGCAAAAGGCGCAGGTTCGGGATGACAACTGCGGAAGGCGAGAAGTGGCTGGGTTGATGCACTGCAGGGAAAAGGAATTTCACTGATGCACCTGGGGGACATCGAAATCCGTTATCTCGACGGCGGCAACTTTTGGCTGGATGGCGGAGCCATGTTCGGCGTCGTCCCCAAAGTGTTTTGGGAGAAGAAATCTCCGCCGGACGAAAAGAATCGCATCCGCCTGCGCGCCAACTCGCTGCTTGTTCGCGCGCATGGAAAAACAATCGTCATCGAGACGGGCAACGGCACCAAGTGGGATCCCAAACAGCGCGCCATCTACGCTGTTCAGGATGGCGACCCACTGGTTGATTCGCTCGCGGCAAATGGCGCTCGGCGAGGCGACATTGATCTCGTCATCAACACCCATCTCCACTTCGACCACGCGGGAGGCAACACCCGCATCGAAAACGGCCGCGCTGTCCCCACGTTTCCCCACGCCCGTTACGTCGTGCAACGCGCCGAACTCGAACACGGCAACACCCCCACCGAGCGAGACCGCGCCAGCTATTTCCCTGAAAATTGTCGGCCCATCACCGATGCCGGCCTCTGGGATCTCGTCGACGGCGACACGCAAATCCTTCCTGGCATCTCCGTCGCGCGAATCCCCGGCCACAATGCGGACATCCAGGCCGTGATCCTCACCGGCGGCCGAAAAACGCTGGCCTTTGTTGCGGATTTGCTTCCGACGCGGCACCATATTCCTTTGCCCTGGATCATGGCTTACGACCTGTACCCGCTGCAGACGCTGGAAACGAAACGCAAGTGGCTGCCGCGCATGGCGAAAGAGAATTGGACGGTCGTCTTTGGCCACGATCCGGACGTCGCCGCGGCTACGCTTCTTGAGCGCGACGGCAAAATCGATTTCGAGCCGGTGGATCTGAACCGGTAATTCCCAGGAGAAAATGCATGGCAGGCACAAAAAAGGCAAAGGGGAAATCTGCGCGGACGAAAGCGCCGCGCGCGGAGATTGGCGTGATCGGCGGCAGCGGCCTCTACGCGATGAGCGGCCTCACCAATACCCGTGAATTGAACGTCAAGACTCCGTTCGGCGATCCCTCCGACAAAATCGTTCTCGGCGACTTCGAAGGCAAGCGCGTCGCCTTTCTGGCCCGCCACGGCCGCGGCCATCGCATCCTGCCCAGCGAACTCAACTTCCGCGCCAACGTCTACGCCATGAAACTTCTCGACGTCGAGCGCATCATTTCCGTCAGTGCGGTCGGCTCGCTGCAGGAAAATCTGCGCCCCGGCGAATTTCTGGTGCCCGACCAGTTCTTCGACAGCACCAAGGGCCGCATCTCGACCTTCTTCGGGAACGGCCTTGTGGCCCACGTGGCGTTCGACAAGCCCACCTGCGCGCAGCTTTCAACCGTTCTTGCCGATGCTTGCGTCTCCACCGCGGTTCCCGTACATCGCAAAGGCACTTACATCAATATGGAAGGGCCGCAATTTTCCACGCTCGCCGAAGCGAACTTTCACCGAGCGCAGAAGTTCGACGTGATCGGCATGACCAACGTAACCGAAGCGAAACTCGCGCGGGAAGCCGAAATCTGCTACGCCACCATCGCCATGATCACCGATTACGACTGCTGGCATCCGGAGCACGAATCCGTCACCGCGTCGCAGATCATCGCCACGCTCAATCAGAACGCCACCAACGCGCAGAATGTCGTTCGCGAGGCCATCAAGACGATGCCCACGGAGCGCAAGTGCAAGTGCGGCTCTGCCCTGGCGCATTCCCTGATCACCGATTTCAAGTTGGTGCCCGCAAAAACAAAGAAGAATCTTGCCGCCATCATCGGCAAATATCTGTCCTAGGAGAAACCTGTGTCCCTGCTCGTCGTTGGTTCCGTCGCATACGATGCACTCGAAAGCCCGTACGGAAAGGTGGAGCGCACGCTCGGCGGCGCGGCCACATACTTTTCCGTCGCCGCGAGTTTCTTTACCCACGTCAATCTTGTCGGCATCGTCGGCGACGATTTCGATCCTAAAGATGAAGCCATTCTGAAAAAGCGCTCCATCGACATCGAAGGCCTGGAGCGCAAGGAAGGGAAGTGCTTCTTCTGGGCCGGGCGCTATTCGGAGAACCTCAACGAACGGGTCACGCTGGTCACCGACCTGAACGTGTTCGCCGAGTTCAAACCGCGCCTTCCCGAAAGCTACCGCAACTCGAAATTCGTTTTTCTCGCCAACATCGCACCCGATCTCCAGCGCGACGTCCTTCATCAGGTCAAGGGTACGCCGAAACTCGTCGCCATGGACACCATGAACTACTGGATCGAGCGCACCAACGACGAGCTTCGCGAAACGCTGAAACACGTCGACATCCTGATGATCAACGATTCCGAAACACGCCAGCTTTCTAACGAACACAATCTGCTGCGTGCCGCGAAACATATCTTCAAGATGGGCCCGTCCACGCTTGTCGTGAAGCGCGGCGAATATGGCGCGATGCTCGTCGACAAACATGGCGTCTTCTGCGTCCCTGCGTTCCCGCTGGAAGAACCGCACGATCCGACCGGCGCGGGCGACAGCTTTGCCGGCGGCTTTATGGGCTATATTGCCGGCGCCGGCAGCACCAACGACGCCGCGCTTCGCCGCGCGATGGTCTACGGCTCCGTCCTCGGCAGCTTTGCCGTCGAGCGCTTCGGCCTGGAGCGCTTGCTGAAGCTCAAAAAGCCCGAGATACACGCCAGGGCACGCCACTTTTCGAAATTGACCCAATTCAAACTGTAAGCGGTAGAATTTTGTTGAATCCGGGGTTCTTCGAACTGTGGCGATTACCTATCACCAAATCCTGCTGCGGCTGCTGTGCGCTTCCGGCCTGGGCGCAGCCATTGGTGTCGAACGCGAAATCCATCGCCGCCCTGCCGGCGTGCGCACCAGCATGTTTGTGTGCATGTCCACGGCCCTCTTCACGATTCTGTCCATAGAGATCAGCCGCATCTACGGGGATTCGAGCCCGACGCGCATCGCGTCCAACATCGTTCAGGGCATCGGCTTCCTCGGCGCCGGAGCGATTTTGAAGGACAGCGCGGGCCTGGTCGGCATGACCACGGCGGCCACCATCTTTGCCGAAGCCGCCATCGGGATGGCCTCGGGTGGCGGCCTCTATGCCGTCGCGGCTTCAGCCACCGCGATCGTCCTGTTCGGCCTTTTTGTCATGGCTTGGTGCGTCGACCGATTCAGCCTGAGAGCCCGGGCGATGGTTTTCCGCTTCACGAGCAGCCATGCGGAAAGTGTTGCCACCGAAATTCAGCGCCTGCTTGCCACCCTGAAAATTCCCGCGCAGCAATTCCGCGTCTCCATGACCGGCGGCAATTCGATCGTGGAGTTCGAAGCTATTGTCAGTCACAAGCAGCAGGAGCAAATCGTCGGGCAGCTCAACCGGCAGGGCATAGTCACCGAAGTCCTTCCGCTGCAGGGCCATCACGAATGAAGCGCTACATCCCCAAATTGCAAAAGCCCAAGGCGCTTCGCAAAGGTTCTCGCTTGGGAATTGTTTCCCCGTCGTCTCCGGGGGAAGCGGCTGCGATATCCGCGGGCGTGGCCGAACTTCGCCGTTTGGGGTTTCAGGTGGAAGAGCCGGCCTCAATGGAACCGCAAGGCTATTTCGCCGGCAGCCACGACGCGCGCCTCCAGCAATTCTGCAAGACAGTCCACGACAAGCACATTGATGGCGTGATTGCCTCCCGAGGCGGTTACGGAGCCAACTACCTAATTGATTCTCGACTTGCCACGCGCTTGCAGGACCCCAAGTGCATGGTCGGCTTCAGCGACTTCAACATCATTCAACTGCTTATGGCGGAAGCTCGCGGCTGGGCAGGCTTCTACGGGCCGATGGTCGGTACCGGATTCAGTCACGGCGCAGACCGTCCGTCGGGCTACGATCTCGTATCTTTCCTGCAAGCGGTCAGCGAAACGAAATCCAAATGGAAAATTCCTCTTTGCGGCCAGGCCCTTGTTTCGGGCAGCGCTTCCGGCCGCATCGTCGGTGGCTGTTTGACCATGCTGCAAACCACGCTCGGCACTGGTTTCGAGCCCAATACCAGTGGCGCGATACTGGTGCTGGAAGATCGCGGCATGAAGCCTTACCAGGTTGACCGCGCGCTCCGCCACCTGTATCAAGCGGGAATTTTCGAAAAAGTTGAGGGGATACTGCTCGGCGACTTCCCGGATTGCGATCCTCCCTCCACTGATAGCCCGATCGTTCCCGAAATCTGCGCGGAAATCCTCGGCCCGCTCGATGTGCCGATCGTGTACGGCGCTCCCATCGGCCACACCAAGCGCGCAATGCTGACGATTCCGCTTGGAGTTCGCGCGAAACTTGTTGCCAAAGGAGAGGGCACGCTCGAAATTCTCGAACCGGCGGTGGTCGAGTAAACTTGGAGTGGCCGACCTTCAGGTCGGTCAGCACAAGTACAAGTTGAGGATAAATCGAATTCAAACTGGGGATTCATTCTTGTCTAAGGAAAAGCACATTCACATGATCGGTGTCGGCGGCTCCGCGATGTCCCCGCTAGCAGGAATGCTCCGCGAACGCGGGTATCGCGTCACCGGTTCGGATGCCGGCGTGTACCCGCCCGCGTCCACGTTTCTCGAATCGCTCGGCATTGAGTACGCCACTTCCTTCGATCCCAAGCATCTCACTCCCGCCCCGGATCTCATCATCGTTGGCAACGCCATTTCGCGCGGCAACGTTGAAGTCGAGGAGATGCTGGACCGCAAACTGGCGTATCGTTCGCTCCCCGAAATTATTGAAGAAGAATTTCTCCCCGGTAAGCATTCGATCGTCGTCAGCGGCACTCATGGCAAGACTACGACCACCGCAATGCTCGCGTGGCTCTTCCACATCGCCAAGAAGCGGCCCAATTTCCTCGTCGGCGGCATCGCCGAAAATTTCGGACAGGCTTACGGCCTCGGCGGGGGCGAAGAATTCATTCTGGAAGGCGACGAATACGATTCGGCCTACTGGGACAAAGCCGCGAAATTTTTCCACTACCATCCCGACGACCTGATCATCACGTCGCTCGAATTCGATCACGCCGACATTTACGCCGACTTCGATGTATATCAGTTGGCTTTCAGGCGGCTGGTAAATCTAGTTCCGCGCCGTGGCCGGGTGATTGTCTGGGGCGATCCCGAGGCGGGCGAAGCGCTGGGTAATGCCACGGCAAAAGCGTTCTGTCCGGTCATTCGCTACGGCTTCCATCCAAGCAACGAGTGGGTCGCTGCCAACGTCCAATCTGATGGCGACACGATGACCTTCGAAGTCTCTTATAAGGGCGAACGTTATGCTGACATTCGCCTCGCCGCGACGGGGCGCCACAACGTATTGAATTCGCTGGCCGCGTTGATCGTCGCGCAGGGCCGTGGCATTCGCCGCGAGTCCATCCAGGAAGCCCTCTCCACTTTTCGCAGCGTAAAGCGCCGCATGGACGTGAAGGGCGAAGTGGACGGCGTGCTCGTCGTGGACGATTTCGCGCACCATCCCACCGCCGTGAAAGCCACGATCGAGGCGGCGCGCCTACGTTGGCCCGGCAAGCGCCTTTGGGCTGTGCTCGAGCCGCGCTCCAATTCCATGCGCCGCAAAGTTTTCCAGGATGCCTTGCCGCAAGCGCTCGCGCTCGGCGACAAAATTCTTCTAGGCAGCGTCCATCGCCCAGGACAGCTTGCCGATGATCAGCGCCTCGATCCCGAATCCGTTGCCGCCGCGGTCCGCCAGCTCGGCAAAGACGCGCGCGTGCTTTCCGGCGCCGACGCCATTGCCGATCTTCTCGCCGCCGAGGCAAAAGCCGGCGATTTGCTCCTTATCATGTCCAACGGCAGCTTCGACGGCCTTTGCGAAAAGCTTCTGAAGAAACTATCGGCGCGCAACGCTACCAGCGGAGCGAACGCGCGGTGACCACGAATCGTGTCGCATTGCGCCTCGCCGCTTTTGCTCTGCTGCTGGCTTTCTTTGCGCCCGCCCGTCCGGCCGAAGCGCAAATCCACTACACCGTCTCTCTTGCCCATCCGGAGCAGCACCTCTTCCACGTCACTGTCGAAATCCCCAACGTGGATGACCACGTCGACGTCCAGATGGCCGCCTGGGACGCTCTCTACGAGATTCGCGATTTCAGCAGCCACGTGCAGCGGGTCAGCGCCTCCGTCAACGGCCAGAGCGCTCCCATCGAAAAACTCGACAAACTTACCTGGCGCGTCCGGGGCGCTGGCGCCGTCAAGATTGCCTATGACACGTTCTGGGACGATCCCGGTCCTTTCAGCTCCCAGCTCAACTCTGAACATGCCTTCATCAATCCCGCGATGATTCTTCTCTATGTCCCCGATCGTCGCGCCGAAAAAAGCATTCTTTCCTTTCATGAGGTTCCCGCAGAATGGAATGTCGCTTCCGCCTCACCTATTCTCGACGAATCGATGGGCGGCGCCCGGTTGTTCACGCTTGAGGCTTCTACGTTTGACGCTCTTGCCGACTCTCCCATCGAACTCTCGCACTTCGAAGAATTCACGATTCGCGACCTGAATCCGCCCGTTCACGTCGTCATCCACGGCGACGATTACAAACGCCACGATGTTGAATCGGCACTGCGGAAAATCTGCGCGTACGAAATCAAGCTCATGGACGGCGCGCCGTATCCCGAGTACACGTTTATTTTTCACATTGGCAAGGGCGCCAACGGCAGCGGCGGCGGCATGGAGCACGCCAACTCCACGGCGATCAACATTCCCTCCGGCGCGATGCTGCCGAACGTTTCCGCGCACGAGTTTTTTCATCTTTGGAACGTGAAACGTATTCGCCCGGCCTCACTGGAACCTGTCGATCGCACGCGCGAGATGTACACGCGCTCGCTGTGGTTCGCCGAAGGCGTAACAAATACGTTCAGCTCCTACGCGCTCGTCCGCACCGGCCTTTGGAGCAAACAGGAATTCTTGCAGGACCTCAGCCAGCAGATCACCGAACTCGAATCGCGCCCCGCCGAACAGTGGCAAAGCGCCGAGCAGTCCAGCCTCGACGCCTGGCTGGAAAAATACGCGCTCTACAACCAGCCGCAACGTAGCGTCTCTTATTACACGAAGGGTCAGGTTCTGGGCTTCCTTCTCGACATCGTCCTGCGCGATCGCACCGAAAACCAGCGCAGCCTTGACGATCTACTGCGCGAAATGAATACCGATTTTGCCCGGGAAGGGAAGTTCTATCGCGATTCCCTGGACATTCGCCTCGAATCCGAGAAGCTTACGGGCGGCTCGTTGGCGGACTTCTTCGACAACTATGTGGGCGGCGCGAATCCTCTACCATATCGGAATCTCCTTGCACGCGCCGGACTGGAACTCCGCACTTTGGAAAGCGTGCGGGCAACGCTCGGCTTTCTGCCGCAACGCGAACCCGGGGCGCCCTGGAGCGTGGCCGCCGTGGACGCTGGAGGTCCCGCGGCCAAAAGCGGCTTGCAGGTTGGCGACGAAATCCTGCGCTGGAATAACGCGGACGTTCCGCGGCGCCCCGAGCGCTGGGCCACACAGCAGAAACCTGGGGACGTCCTGCGTCTCCGCGTCCGGCGAGCGGAAAAGGAGGAGTCCGTCGAAATCCATCTCGGCGAAGTTCGCGAGAAAGTCTTCCAGGTTGCCGAAGTGTTCAATGCAGACGATCGCGCGCGCCGCCTCCGCGACGGCCTCCTCCATGGCACCACTGAGCCCATCACCGCGCGTAGCCATTAAAGGATGAGGTAGCGCCGGCTTCCAGCCGGCAGGCACACGCAGGGAAGAACTCCGGCCGACTGGAAGCCGGCGCTACCTGACATTTACCTGCATCGGCACTTGACCCATCACCCTTGATTCGAGAAAGTTTACTTAGCCCATGCTCCGTGCCGCTTTCATATGCATTTTCCTCCCGCTATACATCCTCCTCCTTGGCCCGCCGCTGCTCATCTACACTGTGCTCACGAAAAATCCGAATCCCCTCTATTGGACGGCTCTAAAAGGTGTGCTGTTCTTCGTCCGCGCCGCCGGCGTACGCATCAAGGTGAAGGGCGCCGAACGCATTCCTGCCGGCACGGTGATCTTTGCCGCCAATCACACCAGCGCGGCCGACCCGCCCGCGGTCGTCGGCGCCATCCCGCGCCGCATCGCCATCCTGCTGAAACGCTCGCTCTTCGGTTATCCGATCGTCGGCCAGGCATTCCACCTGGCGCAGTTCATTCCCGTGGACCGCTCCGACCGGGACTCTGCCATCACCAGCCTCGAGAAGGCGACCGAGGCGATCAAAAGCGGACAAAGTTTTTTGATTTATCCCGAGGGCACGCGCAGCCCCGACGGCCGCCTGCAGGAATTCAAGAAGGGAACAGCGGTGATGGCCATCAAAGCCGGCGTGCCGTTGGTGCCGATCGCCTGCTCCAACGCGCACCGCATCATGAAGAAACGTGATCTGAAAATCTACCCAGGCGAAATCCTCGTCGAATTTCTCGCGCCCATTGATTCCACCCAATACTCTCTCGATCAGCGCGAAGATCTCAATCAACGACTGCACGACGAACTCGCCGCAGGTCTTCCGCCCGACCAGCGTCCCCTCGGTTTCCCCGGCGCCGCCTAATTTGGAGTGCGGTGGCTCTGCCACCGCTTTTGCGGATACAGCTCTCAGCAGCCAATCCCTTGAGCGGCGCAAGAACGGGCCGGCCCGGCACCTACAGACTGGTTTAGCTCTGTGTACTTTTTCACTTCGAGGAATCGCGTTGCCCTAGCTTTTCTTCCAACTCCCCCACTCGCTTCTGCAACTCCGGCAGCCTTCGCAGCGCTGCCATCATCCGCAACCACTCCCGGTTCTCCACCGCCGGATACCCCGAATAGAGCGCCCGCTCCGGGACATCGTTCGGTACGCCGCTCTGCGCCGTAATCACCGTGCCATCGCCGATGGTGAGATGTCCCGCTGTCCCCATTTGCCCGGCCAGGATG